>ENA-UZWX01005784-UZWX01005784.1-metagenome-genome-assembly--contig:-Day-4---50m-contig-5784_pt1 | contig 12683 bp, 9 predicted proteins | sample MGYA00260347_ERZ794907 | MGnify/ENA metagenome assembly ERZ794907 | reverse complement strand
CTGAAACAGATTAACAATTAAATACAGTATACATAGGAGACGAATTATGGCGATTACAGCCGCTTTAGTTAAGGAGTTAAGAGAGAGAACAGGCGCAGGAATGATGGACTGTAAAAAAGCATTGGTTGAAACCAATGCTGACCTTGAAGCAGCAATTGATTTAATGCGTGCATCAGGCGCAGCAAAAGCTGCCAAAAAAGCAGGTCGCGTTGCATCTGAAGGCCTTGTTAACGTTACAATTAGCGACGATAACAAACAAGCTGCAATTCTTGAAGTTAACTCAGAAACAGACTTTGTCACTAAAGGCTCTGCATTTATTGATTTTGTTGAGGCACTAGGCTCCCTAGCTCTTAAGAATAAGCCTGAATCAGTGGAGAGTTTTTTAAGTCAAAAACTTGACTCTGGAGAAACAGTTGACGAGGCAAGAGAAGGTATTATTGCAAAAATAGGTGAAAATATTTCTGTGAGAAGGGTTCAAATTATTAGCACTGATACAGGCATTTTAGGTGCTTATAAGCACGGTGATCGTATTGCCGTCCTTACAGTGTTAGCGTCCCAAGATTCGGCTTTGGCAAAAGATGTAGCAATGCACATCGCTGCTTCACGACCGGAATGTGTCAGCGAAAACCAGCTTTCGGACGACACCCTTGAAAGAGAAAAAGCAATCTTTATTGAACAAGCTAGAGAAAGTGGAAAGCCCGACAACATTATTGAAAAAATGATTGTAGGCAGAATGAAAAAATTTGTTAATGAGGTTACGCTTTATGGCCAATCTTTTGTAAAGGACCCAGATATTACTGTTGGAGATCTTGTTAAATCTAACAACTCCGAAGTTGAATCGTTTGTCCGATATGAGGTTGGAGAAGGAATAGAGAAGAAAGAAGACAACTTTGTTGAAGAGGTAATGGCTCAAGCGCAAGGCTAGAGTCTGGCCTCATAAACTGAAAGGGCGCGTTGGCGCCCTTTTTTATTTCTCAAATATTAAATTGTTTATAGGCTAGCCCTGTCTTTAACGATTAGCTTCATTATTGCCGGCATTAAGAAAAAATCAGCCAAAAGTGCCACTAAAATCGCGCTTGCTGTAAGCACGCCAAAATCAAACATGTTGTTCATTTGTGAAAAGGTAAGAACAAGAAACCCAAGAGCCAGAACGATGGATGTCAAGGTTATAGCTCTACCAGTTCCCATCAAGGTTAATCGAACAGCCTTGTCTACATCATTGTATTGAAGCTCATACCTTCTAAAGTTGTGCATAAAATGCACAGTATCGTCTACAGCCAGTCCCAGCGCAATTGCACCAATCAACAAGGTGAACATGTCCAACGGCATTTTAAAAATCACCATAATAGTTGATAGAAAGACGATAGGCAACAGGTTTGGTATCATGCTAATTAGCCCAATTTTCAGGTTACCTATCAGTAGCACCATGAGGATTGTGATAAGCGAAAAGGCCAGAACATAGCTCACCGCACTACTATAAATTGCCTCTTCAAAAGTAACCGTCATCAATGTTCCAATGCCGGTAAAAGTCACTTTGGCCAATGAGCCAAATTTTTGGTCTAAATAGAGTTGAGCATTGTCAATAAAAATGTTTGCCTCAAGGGAGTCAATGAAGGGAGTTTTTAATGTTAGTCTCGCCTTAGAATAGTTTGCATCGACGAGACTTGTAAGATCGTTATTGCCGCTGCTTTCAAAAAGCAAAAACTCCTGGGCTATAAGATCCGAATCATCGGGAATAGTATAATATTCGTCCCTATTTTCATGAAGCGCCCTATTGGTTTCTTTAATGACATCAACATAGCTTATAACCTTTCCCACAAACATGTTTCCAGTGGATATAGAGTTTATATTTTGAGACACATCATCAATAACTCTTAATACTTCAGGGTTGTAAAGGCCGTTTGTTTTTTCAGTATCAATAATTACTTCAAGCGTTAATGAGCCATTTAAGTTCTCATCGACAGCCTCTGTTGCTACTCGCGCAAAATTATCCTCGGGAAGCCACTGAAGAGGAAAATGAGAAAACCTTAATTGAGCTGCAATGATAGCTGCGCATATTATTAACACGGTGCTAAATGAAATAATTAGCTTAGGCCTGCCAGTTGCAAAAACGCTAATTCCAATCATCGCTCTATCCAATAGAGACTGGCCATCTTCGTCTGATTTTTGTCTGAGAACCTTAAAGTTAGTTACTGACACCAAGGCGGGCAAAAAAACGAGAGTAAAAACTAATCCAACCATAACCCCGCTGCTTGCAAAAATCCCAAGGTCTGCGACAGGCGCAACGCCAGAGAAAGAAAAAGACCAGAGCCCAGCTGCGGTAGTAATAGAGGTCATGATAATTGCCAGCCCTGAATGTCCCATCGCGTACCTAAGAGACTTCTTTTTATCGTTTGTTGTAGCAAAGTCTTTATAGAATACAGCTAAAAGATGAATTGATGCACTAGTAACAACCGCCAACAAGAAGGTGGGCATTATTTGGGTCGCCATAGTAAAAGGTGCTGAAAAAATAGACATCAATGAAACAGTCATTATCAGTGTTAAAGAGACACATGCAAGTGGAAGAATGACTCCTGAAATTCGCCTAAATAACGCAAAAAGAACAATCATAATGACTATCATCATTAGGCTTATAAAAACAGCTGAATCATTCATTAATGCTTGTTTGAATATGCCTGCAATTGCGGCTGAGCCGGACAAGTATATTTCAAAGTTATCGTCATTAAAGCGCTGCATTATTTGTTGCGTTTGCGCAATAATTTCATCGTTTTCTGCATCCGTTAAATATAGCTTTTGCTCTGCAGTGTTGTCGTCGAACTCAAGACTGTCGTCGAACTCAAGACTAATAGAGTCTGCAGAAGCACCTGCATTGGAGTAGGTTTCTGTCTCAATTGTCACGGTAGTCATTGTAAAGTCTTCACTGTAAAGTGAATTTTCATAAAGACTGTTGTTAGTAACCGTTTCTTTGAGTTTAACAAGGTCTTTTTTATTTTGAGGAAGGTTGTCAATCAGGGGCTCTACAATCAGCTCTCCTTCAATGCCATAAGTGTTTCTAGCATTGATCAAGGAGTCTACCCCTTTAATATTTGGCAACTCATTCTCTAGGGCATGATGAAAACTATCGAGCTTCTTCAGAAAGTCTAAATCAAAAATATTTCGAGTTTTAACTGCAATCATCAGCTTTTCATCGCGACCGAACTGATCTCTAAAAATATCGTACTCGACTCGCATCGGGTCTGTTTTATGCAAAAAGCCCTCTGTGGTTGTATCAATTTTTAACGATGGAAGCTGAGAGCCGAGCGCCACAACAAAAACAAAAACAACTGCGATTGTTATCTTCGCATTTTCAAAAAGCCAGTCAGAAAAAAGTTCAATTTTTGATTCTGTTTTTGTTCGCCAGTTCATAAATATATTTGTTTATTTGTGTTGTGAGATATAGAGGAACAATATAATAAAATTAAAGCTGAAACATTATATTGGACAGAACAATTCTTGTGTCTAGAATAAGGGCAATAAGTTTTTAATAGAAAACTTAACCTCTAATCGCTATAGTGGCTCTATGAGTTTTTCTTTGTCTTGATCGCCTCCTTGATTGTTTTTCATTACGCGCCAGGAAACGTAAAGCCCGCTTCCTATGATTACAAACAACCCAAGTATCGCTTGCATATTTGGAACATAGCCAAATACAATGTAGCTAAGCGTAATAGCACCGACAATTTCAAAATAATTGAATGGACTTAGTTCAGAGGCGCTTGCAAACTCAAATGCTTTAATAATCATAAAGTGTGAGGCGGCTGCAAAGAGGCCCATGGCGGCTCCTAACAACAATCCTTTTAGATCCGGAGCAGACCATGCAGCAAAAGCCAGAGGGGACATTATTAGAATTCCTACGATTGCAGAATAAAAAAGGGTGAGTACTGGTGGCGCCCTAAATGAGAGTTTTTTTGTAAAAATAATATAAAGCGCATAACAAACACCTGCAACAACAGCCAACAAAAGGCTTGGCTTAAAATCATCGCCTGTTGGCTGCAACACTATGACAACTCCAACAAATCCAATTAAAACTCCAACTCCAATGAATAGGTCAAAGCGCTCGCCCAAAAGCATTGGAGACAAAACCGCAACAATCAAAGGCGAAATAAAAAGAAGGGTGAGCGCATTAGGAATAGGGTTTGATTTTATTGCCGCAAAAAAGAAAAGGGTTGCTAGGGTCAGCATTAAACCTCTTAAAAATTGAAGCCCAAGACTTTCAGGAACTCTTTTCCATTTAACTTTTTTCCAAAAAATAATTGGAATAAGCCAAAACGCATGAAAAAAGAATCGGGTCCATGTAACCTGCATCACAGAATAATCTTCACTTAGTAGCTTAGCAAAAATGTCTAAAAAGGGAACCGTGCTCATGCCCATTAGCATAAGTCCTATCCCTTTTAGAACAGTTTTATCAAAAAAGCTCATAAGTCCTCCAATAAGAAACTATGCTGATTGTACAATGCCAAGCGTGCTGGCTAAGCTTTAATTAAGTATGGTGCCGTCGGACGGAGTCGAACCGTCACAGCTTGCGCTACAGCCCCCTCAAGGCTGCGTGTCTACCAATTTCACCACGACGGCAAGGGTTGTTAGTTGCTAGGTATTTCGCTTGTGTCTTCGTCTAAAGCATCATCACTCATAATGGTTTGCGACATAATGCTTTGACCTGAATCTGCAACACTTCTTTCATTAGAGGCAAAGTACGCAAGGCTTATACTTGTTACAAAAAAGCAAATCGCTAAAATTGCCGTTAGCTTATAAAGGAAAGAGTGTGCACCTCTTGCACCAAAAACTGATCCCGCTGCTCCAGAACCAAACGCAGCTCCAGCATCAGCACCCTTTCCGTGTTGAATTAAAATTAGTCCTACTAGGCCTAAGGCCAACAATACATGAACCACTAAAATAATTTGAAATGTCATATTAACCTGCCTTACAAATTTGTAAAAAATCTTCTGCTTTTAGCGCTGCACCGCCAATTAAACCGCCATCTATATCTGGACAAGAGATAAGCTCTAATGCATTGCCAGCATTCATACTTCCGCCATACAGTATAGGTGTTTTTTCAGCTATATCTTGATTGCTACTCGCAAGAAGATTACGAATAAACATGTGAACTGCTTGTGCTTGTTCTGGGGTAGCTGTCATGCCTGTTCCAATTGCCCAAACAGGCTCATATGCAATAATAATGTTTTTGAATGCCTCTATTCCAGTCAGCCTAACAACTGTAGTAAGCTGCTCTGAAATAACTGCCTCTGTATTTCCAGACTCTCTTTGATCAAGAGACTCTCCAATACAAAGAAGTGGCGTCAAGCCAGAATCAATCGCAGCTTTTGTTTTTTTGGCAACAATTTCACTAGTTTCACCATATAAACTTCTTCTCTCAGAGTGTCCAACAATAACGTGCTTAGCGCCAAAATCTTTAATCATTTCTGCGCTTACCTCTCCAGTAAAAGCTCCTGAGACATTCACATTTAGATTTTGTGCACCAAGCATTAAACTGGACCCACTAATTAAAGTTTCAACCTGTGATAAGTATGGAAATGGAGCACAAACTAAAACCTCTGCGCTAACGTCACCCATTCCAGACAATATGCCGTTGACAAGACTTTTAACTGCGTCTTTGCTGGCATTCATTTTCCAGTTTCCAGCAACTATCGTATTGCGCATCTTTTTTGGCCTATATAAAAAGAGGGCAATGTTACTCTAAAACACATAGAAAATCAATTAGGAACAAGCCTTAAGAGCTAACTTAATGTTCATTATTTAAGGCTTGGCATCTCACGCATAAACAATGCTTTTTGAATGTCTGTCTCAGATGTCTCAAAGTTTTGAGCCGCCAAATGGCCTGCAAACACGGCGTCGGCAATTAGACCAGGGGCCTCTGCATCTCCAATCAGCTGAATATTTATAGCGGCAGGCTGTGTTTTCTTGTTTGGTTTTTGATTTATTAGCTGCTCATAAAGAGAGGTATTTGGTATTCGTTCAGTTACCATAACTATTGATTGGCAGGATATTTGTGTGCTGACCCCAGTGAAAACACACTCAAGGTAGGCTATTTGGTTCTCAATTTTTTCGATTAAGTTGTTACAAACAATCTTAACACCACTACTTATAAGGGACTTCTGAACTCTTTTCTGCTCTAGGGTTGACTCTGTCCATGGAGAGACAACGCTAGCAGGCGTAATAAAGATTACATCGACACCCTTTTCGCTTAGATGGTCTGCCAGTACTCCAGCCAGGTACCCCTGCTCATCATCATAAACAATGATTGAGTCTTTGATATTTTGCTCTTCCTGAATAATCTCTTCTGGGGTAAAAACCTCGACACTTTCAATTCCTATTATTGGACTTCTTCTACTTCTTCCAATTCCATCTTTTCGCCATTTTGAGCCTGTCGCTAAAAAAATGTTTTTAATTCCAAGCTCATTAATATGAAGCGAGGTAAGCTGGCTTTCTTTATATATTTCAATATTGTTTTTTTGGAGAATTTCATGAACCCTGTTGTCAACAACCCGCCTCCAGGCCTCCAGGCCTTTCAAGCTTGACTCAAACAAAACTCTTCCGCCCAGCTGATTTTCTGATTCAGCCAAAATTACCTCGTATCCTCTCCTTGCGAGCTGAAGACTACACTCAAGTCCCGCTGGTCCAGAGCCAACAACGAGTGCTTTTTGGTCTGATACTTTTGGTTTAATAAACTCTGGATCCCAGCCCCTTCTCCATTCTTCGCCCATAGTTGGATTTTGTGTACATCGAATTGGCACAGAAAAATTATCGCTTGAAACACAAATATTACAACCGATACATTCCTTAATTTGGTCTGTATTTTCTGACTGTATTTTGTTTGGTAAGTAGGGGTCCGCAATTGAAGGCCTGGCTGCGCCAATTAAGTCTAAGACGCCCCTATCAATTAGCTTTACCATTAAGTCTGGTGATGTCAGCCTGCCAACCCCAACAACCGGCTTGGTGGTTAGACTTTTTACAAATTCAACATAGGGCATTTGATATCCCTCGTTTGGTTGAAAGCGTGAAGTTTGTGAGTCATTTGACCAATCAGAAACATTGACATCCCATAGATCTGGATGTTCCGATAACAGCTCAACCACAGCACGGCCTTCCTCATTAAATTGCATGCCGTCTTTACCTTTAAGCTCATCTACAGCAAAACGAAAAGCAATTCCACAACTATCGCCAATAGCCTCCTGTGTTTCTTCCAACAACTCTCTAGTTAATCGTAAGCGGTTTTCTAGGCTTCCGCCATACTCATCCGTTCGGTTATTCATGTCTGGCAAAATAAACTGTTGTGCTAACGACATACCGTGACCTGCATAAACATAAACAATGTCAAAACCAGCCTCTTTCGCATTCAACGCAGCTCTTTTATGCCAGGACCTAAAATCTGAAATATCCTTTTTTGACATTCTTCTTGACTGTTTTGGATATAAAAAATTAACAGGCTGTGCGTTGGGAGACATAGCAGGAATTCTAGAAAAAAGGTTTGTAGAATTATGGCCGCTATGGGTCAATTCAATTGCAGCTAGGGCATCATGCTTGTGAACCGCCTCAGTCATTAGACGAAGCGCAGGAATGTCTCTTTTGTCCCAAATTCTTTGCTCAACATAAGGAGCTAAATCAGAGCTTGGATGTATCTCTGCCTCTTCTGTGCTTACAACCCCCCAACCCCCTTTTGCCTTAGTTTCTCTCATAGCGGCATGTGCTTTTGGTCTTAGGTGTCCCATTCCACAACAATGCGGCACTTGGTAGAATCGGTTTTTTGTTACAACTGGGCCTATTTTTACTGACTCAAAAAGCTTGCTGTAAGGATTGTTTTTCATGGGCTAGTTATACAATATTAACAAGATTAAAATCAAACTATTCTACCAAATGCTTTAATCATCTTTATCGTCATTACAGGTATCATTAGATTTTTGATTTCATGTTTTATCTGCCAAAATGTCACAGACTTGGGCTGAATGCTTAGACTCCCTAAAAGACTCTCTTCCGTTAGGAGAGTTTAGCGTATGGGTTAAGCCACTTAAAGCGACGGAAAGAAATGAAACACTTTATCTAAACGCTCCTAGTGCGTCTGCACTCAAGTACATACATAAACACCAAAACTTAGAGGCAGCAATTATTTTGGCAGTCTCTGAGTGTGATCGTAAACTTAAAGTAAGGTTTGGTGTTGTTGAGTCTAGCAAAAAAACAGCAGGCGCTAAAAAACATCACACTACGCCCTTGTTTCCAGAATACACCTTTGATAATTTGGTTTTAGGAAGTGCAAACCAGGTCGCCGCCCTAGCAAGCAGGCAGATAGCAGAAAAAATTGGGGCGTCTCCCTATAACCCTTTTATTATTTATGGTGAATCTGGGTTGGGCAAAACGCATTTAATGCAGGCAGCTGGACATCTTGCTCTTAAAAAAAACCCAAGCTCAAAAATTATCTACGTGCCTCTAATGGATTTTGTTAGGAACATCACAACAAGCCTTCGCCACAACACAATTGAAAACGTAAAGCTTTTTTACCAGTCAGCAGATCTTTTGTTGGTTGATGATATTCATTTAATTGCAGGAAAAGACAAGTCGCAAGAAGAATTTTTTCATATCTTTAATTTTTTATTCAGTACAAAAAAACAGATTATTTTTACATGCGACCAACCCCCAAAAAACATCAAGGACCTTGAAAACAGGCTAAAAACAAGATTTTCCCAAGGACTAAACTTGCAACTCTCTCCGCCAGAACTTGAAATGAGGGCTGCTATTCTCCTTAAAAAATCACAAAACCCACAAATATCTCTTAACCTTTCAGAGGATGTTGCCCTTTTTATTGCGAGCCATGTAATGTCAAATGTTAGAGACCTTGAAGGGGCTTTGCTGAAACTAAAAGCCTTTGTAGACTTCTCTCAAATCGACCACTCTCTTATTACCAAAGACGTCGTTGAGGGGGCTTTGGGCGACCTCATAAAACCAAAAAAACTTTTTATTGAGGTTAATGAAGTACAAAAAACAGTCAGTAAGTATTATGGAATTACGGTTTCAGATTTGGTTTCAAGCTCCCGCAAACAGCACCTAGTTAAAGCAAGACAAATGGCAATCTATTTATGCCACGAGTTAACATCATTGTCGTTAGCTAAAATAGGCCAAAACTTTGGAAACAGAGATCACTCTACAGTGCTTTATTCTTGTGAAAAGCTTAAGGGACTTATTGCTTCGAATGAAGAGATCAAAAATGACATCGAAAACATAAAGATTAAAATTACTAACTTATAAACAAATAAATTACTACTTGGGTTGTTAGTAATTAACAAAACATCTTATAATTAGTGGACAAGTTAACATCTTAAATATTAAATAAAAAAGATATTAACAACATAGTCACCACTCAAACGATTGATTTTTTTTAAAAAAAGATAGTAATTAACAAAAAATAAACAGACTAATAATAACAATAATTAATTTAATAAGAAAGGTTACTTATGAACACTGAATTAAGCGTTGAAGAACTCATAGAACCACTACAAACCGTAATAGGGGTTGTTGAAAAAAAACAAACTCTTCCAATTCTCTCTCACGTACTAATTCAATTAAAAGAAAAAAAGCTTACGCTAACAACCACTGATATGGAGTTAGAAATAAGCGCATCAAATACAATAAAAAGTGACACAGAGGTTACGTTTACAATTTACGCAAAAGATCTAATTGATATTGTAAGAAAACTTCCAGAAAAAACACAAATAAAATTCAAAATAGAAGAAAACAAAGTCTATCTAAATGCCAATAAAAACACTTTTGAACTTAATACATTTAATCATTTAGATTTTCCAGCTTTACCAAAAACCCAAAATACAAGTGTTATCAAAATTAAGCAAGAAACTCTCAAAGAGTTAATTGAAAATACTAGTTTTTCAATGGGAAATCAAGATATTCGAGCTTATTTAAACGGGTTGTTTTTTGAACTAAACAAAAACTCATTAACGGTTGTTGCAACAGATGGCCACAGACTTTCGATTGGTGAGGTCAGTCAAGAAAATAATTTAGAAGAAAAAAAGACTGTGATTCTCCCTAGAAAAGCAGTGCTGGAGTTGACTAAACTATTAAATAAAAGCTCGCAAAACATCGCAGAAATACACCTTTCGGATAATTATTTTTCACTAATCGACTCAAACACTAAGATCATTAGTCGGCTTATTGATGGTAATTTTCCTAACTACAAACAAGTAATGCCAACAGACTTTAGTAACACTATTGTGATTGATCGTGAAGACTTTTTATCTAGTTTACAACAAGCCTCTATATTTGTTGACGAGAGAACCAAGGGTGTAAAGCTCGTATTTCGCGATGACAAACTTAGTATTTTTTCTCACTCAGAAAGGGGTAGGGCTGAGACTCAAATTGAAGTAACTAAACAAGAGAAAGAACTTGAAATTGCATTTAATATTCACTATCTAATATCAGTTCTCGAAAAACTTACCTCTAAGGAGATCAATATGGTGATACCGGGCGGTGAAAACAAGTCTTGTTTATTAAGTGCTATTGATGATGAGAGCTATCACTACATTATTATGCCGATGAGAATTTAGTAACTGTGTTTAATGGCAATCATTGAAAAGCTACATGTTTTAAACTTTAGGAATTTAGCAGATCAATACCTGCTTCCAAACAACAACATTAATTTAATACTTGGGCAAAACGGACAAGGTAAAACAAACTTTATTGAATCAATCTATTATTTAGGCCATGGTAGGTCTTTTAAAACCAAGAATTTTAGAGACGTTGTTCCATTTGACGATCAACAAATAAAAATATCTGCAGTTGTAGACTCACAAAAAGTTAGCATAAAAAAATCTCGTGATAAAAGTGTTGTTTCAATTAACAATGAAAAAATCTCTAGTAATAGTTTTTTAAGTCAAATTCTCCCTATACAAATTATTTCTCCTGATCGCGGGTTTGTTGTTGGCGGCTCACCGAAACTTAAAAGATCTTACCTTGATTGGGGGGTTTTTCATAACAATAAAAACACTCTTAAAACATATAAAACATATAAAAAAACGCTAAAAAGTATTAATACATTGTTGGCAGGTGGCAACAATACTGGCCTTCAAGAATGGTTTGAACAGTTTGCTAATCTGTCAGTAGAGATAACAAATGATCGAACGAGCTATATAGAAAAATTATTAAGCACCTTAAAAAAAGACTCACATAATAAACTTAATAGTTTAATTAAATCTAAAGAGGTTTTTAGTTTTCAAATTCAAACAGGCTGGCCAAAAGAGGTTGATGCTCTTAACCAAACACAAATATTTGAATACCTTTTGAAAAACAAAAACACTTTTTTAAAAACCAAATATTTAAATTATGGTCCCCATAGAGCAAGCGTTGAATTTTTTTTAAACAATAAAAACGAGAACTACCTTTCTAGAGGTGAGCAGAAAAAAATGTCAATTGTTTTCTGGATGCTTCAAGTTATGGCCTTAGTTGAAAATAAATTAAACCCAGTTGTATTAATCGACGATATTTCTTCAGAGCTTGACGACGTCAAAATTAAATCTGTCATTAACTTTTTAACTGAAACTAATATTCAAATTTTTATTACAGATATAGGTAACAAAAATTTACCATTAGACACAAAAAAGTCAACTATTTTTGAAATAAAAAAAGGGGTTTTAGAGGCCATGTAGTTCTCTTTTTCAAACACAAAATAACCCCTAAAAAAAGCAGATGAAATAACGCTAAACTAGATAGGCGTGGTATAATAAATTTATTTTTAAAGGGTGTTTATGAGCGAAGAATACCAAGCCTCTAATATTAAGGTTTTAAAGGGTTTGGACGCTGTTAGAAAGCGCCCTGGAATGTATATTGGTGATACAGATGATGGCACTGGTTTGCACCACATGGTTTTCGAGGTTGTTGACAACTCTATTGATGAGGCTTTAGCNNGTTGTAATTCACGACGACAACTCTATATCTGTAACTGACGATGGAAGAGGCATACCTGTTGATATTCATCCAGAAGAAAAAATTTCTGCTGCAGAGGTTATTATGACAATTCTTCATGCTGGCGGTAAATTTGACGACAACTCATACAAGGTTTCTGGCGGGCTGCACGGTGTTGGTGTTTCTGTTGTTAATGCTTTATCTGAATCACTTCATTTAACTATCTATAGAGATGGCGAAGTCTACGAACAAGATTATGTTTTGGGTGTACCCAAAGCGCCCATAAAGACAACCGGCAAAACAAACTTTTCTGGAACAACCATTCACTTTAAACCAAGTGCTGAGATTTTCGCAGAAACAGTTTATAGGTTTGAAACACTGTCAAACAGGTTGCGTGAACTTTCGTTTTTAAATTCAGGTGTTCATATTGAAATTAATGACGAGAGATCAGATAAAAAAGATGTGTTTGTTTATGAGGGCGGCATTACTGCTTTTGTTGAACATTTAAACAAATCAAAAACCCCAATACACAATGATATTATTTCTATCTCTACTGAAAAAGATGACATATCGGTTGACGTGGCGCTTCAATGGAGTGACTCTTATCAAGAGAGTGTTTATTGTTTTACAAACAACATACCTCAAAGAGACGGAGGGGCCCACCTTGCTGGTTTAAGGGCTGCACTAACCAGAACCCTTAACAGTTTTATTGATGCATCTGGTTTAGC
>ENA-UZWX01021057-UZWX01021057.1-metagenome-genome-assembly--contig:-Day-4---50m-contig-21057_pt1 | contig 12792 bp, 16 predicted proteins | sample MGYA00260347_ERZ794907 | MGnify/ENA metagenome assembly ERZ794907 | reverse complement strand
TCAAAGAAAATTTTTGGAAATTTATAATCTTTCCAAAATGCTGAACATGCAATTATTGATAAATCTCTACTCAAACTTGCTCGAGGGTTAAAAAACGCAGGTTCTTTTGGTGGAACTTTCTCTGTCATTGATCCTTTTGGAACAAGTAATTTTGTAGTCCCTTCCATGATCTCAGTGATTTCTTCATTCATTCTTGTCGTCTATGAAATCAAATCCCCTATATTCTAATACGTGTATACAAGTCAAAATTTGTGAAAGTATGCGGAGTAGATGATGCTGGTAGAGGATCTATGATTGGACCTATGGTTATCGCTGGAATTAGTATTGAGAAAAAAAATATCAATAAACTTCGTAAACTTGGTGCTCGTGATTCAAAAAAACTCAGTCCCAAAAAACGTGATTTTCTCTATAAAGAAATTCTAAAAGTTGTTGATGATTATCATGTGATTAGAATTCCTCCAAAAACCATAGACAAGTATGTCTTCAAGCATAACTTGAATCATTTGGAAGCGCAAAAAATGGCTGATGTCATAACTCATCTTAAATCTGATATATCATATGTTGATTCTTGTGATGTAAACGCTACTAGATTTGGTCGTGAAATATCTGATTTATCAAATAAATCCAAAGTAAAATCATATCATCATGCGGATTCTAGATTTGTAGTTGTTTCTGCTGCTTCAATAATTGCAAAAGTTTCACGAGATCGTTCGATTGCCCGTTTAAACAAAAATTATGAATTTGGAAGTGGTTACCCTTCAGATAAAAAAAGTGTAAACTTTGTTAAAAAAATGGTTGCCGCAAAAAAACCACTACCATCATCTGTGCGTAAAAGTTGGAAACCGGTACAAAAAATACTTGGTCTCAGTTAATTGATTTTGCAATAACCATTGCATGATCTTTATCAAATGGTCTCAAATCAATTTTCTCACATATTTCAAAATCACTTTCTAATTTTTTCATTTCTTGGTTGATTATTTGATTTGGATCTTTTGTAACATCTATACTTCGTGTTTTAATCACTAGAAATAGAAATCCACCTTTTTTAAGATACATCCTACAATTATCAATTGCAATTTTTGTTTGTTCTGGTTGTGCAATGTCTACATAAACAATATCAACTTTAGTAAAAACTGAAAAATACTGATCCGGTCTTTTTGCATCTTGAATTATCGGGACAATATTTTTTCTAAACACTGCAACTCTATCAAGAAAATCTCTTGCAACTCGACTTGAATGCTCAACTCCAAAAATCATGCCCTTTGGACCAACTATGTCTGAAATATGACTTATTGTTGTACCCGTTGATACCCCTAGATATAACACGCTTGATTTATCATGGAATGGAAATTCCTGCAAACCATTCATTATACATGCTGCCAATTTACTTCTAAAAGGTTCCCAGTTTCTATACTCTATTCCATTTTTTACAATTAATTTCTCCTTGTAAACCTGTTTTTGAGGTGTAAAATTTTCTGTGAAGAGCTTTTTCTCTCCATCTAGTGTAAACCAGAAATAATTATTATCTTCTTTCAAAGTTATTTCGCTTTCTGTTCTTGAATCTATCTCCTCGTCTCTTTTGTTTAGATTCTTTACTCTTACGGAAATTTCCTCTTTGTTGATATTCTTGTGGTTGAGGTTTTTTAACTGGTTTTGAATTCTTTTCTTCTATTTCCTTTACTCTGATATTCAATTTCTCTAGTAATGTTGTGTTTAATCCTGCCCCATGAACATCAACTCTTGCTGCAATTGCCGCTTTTGCAGCGATTGCTCTTGCAATTTTACCTCTTTGCCATCTTGGAGCTGCATGTACTACTGCATGTTGGAAAAGTATTCCATGCTTTGGTGGATTTGAACCTGTCTTCAATGCTCTAAACAATGCTTTTTCTGCACCTAATACCTGAATTGTACTTGCAGGCATTGTACCCATTTTTGCAAGACTACCTGCTTTTGCTAAAATTCTTGCTCCTACTGTTGTTCCTAAAACTGCAGACAAGTTTGGAGCAACTTTTTCCATTTCTGTATCTACTTGCTTTTCTAAATCATTTCGTAAATCAAACAAGGTCAAGATATTCTTAGCCAAATTTTGAACAATCTGTAAATTTTCATCTGTAATATCTCCTCCTCTACTTTTTTGTTTTACAAGTGAAAGCATCTGAACTTTAGAATCTGGAAATCCTGCCTCGACAAATACATCGTCTGACATTCCATCTCTTTTTCCTGCAACCACAATCTGTGCATATCCGTTAATACTATCAATGATGTTATCCAACTCTGGAAAATGAAGTCCGTACCACTCTCTTAATCTGGAACTCATACCATTGATTATTTTGTCTGTATCATCCAACGTATTGATACATTGAATTATGTGCAAGTCTGGGCTAGATGATACTTCTGTTACCTTTGATGATGATAACTGAATTGCAAAATCTCTAAGTTTCTGTATTGCATCGTCATAATTATTTGCTAATCCTGCATCAACTAAAATTTGTGGTTTTGTTAGTTGAATATCTTCTAATTTTGCTTGACTCATCATTTGAGATTCTATTGATTTTTTCTTGAGTAGATCTTGTAATCCTACATCATTTACAAGAACATCAAATCCATCTTCTTGCAAAAATCTTACTAATTCACTTAATCTTGATTTTCCTTTTTTTGCAAAAACATAATCTTCTGCAGGTACTGAAAATGGAAACGATTTTACAAACTTTTGTTCTTCAAAAACAACAATTCCTAATTCAGTTAGGATTACTGACAACATGACATTGATCCCATCAAATCCTCATTAAAAAATCTACATATTCTAAATCAACTGTTATAAGCCAATTCCAATAATCTTCTTCAGATGGACTCTAGTCTGGAAACCACTCTTGGTTCACTAACGCTAAAGCGCCCAACAGTTTTGGCATCTGGAATTCTAGGCATATCTCTTGATGTATTCAAACGCTTACATGATGCTGGAGCAGGAGCTGTTGTCACAAAATCACTAAGTAAAGAACCATGGGAAGGCTATCCAAATCCAACCATTTTCAGTGTCAAGGGTGGAGGATGGATTAATGCTATCGGATTATCAAACCCTGGCGCAGAAACTTTTGCAAAAATGATTGAATCTAATGACGATGTACCAATAGTTGTAAGTCTTGTTGGCTCTGAAGAAGATGATTTTGAATACATGATAAAGAAATTTGAGAAATGCAATGTATCTGCATATGAATTAAACCTCTCATGTCCACATGTTGCTAAAGTTGGTCTAGAAATTGGAGATGACATTGAACTCGTCTCAAAAATTATTAAAAAAGTCAAATCTGTTACTAATTCTCCAATTGTTGCTAAAGTAGGATTGGGCAAATCTGACTATCTTGATACTGTTGATGCAGCTGTATCTGCTGGTGTTGATGCAATAACTGCAATTAATACAGTTAGAGCAATGGCTATTGATGTTGAGACACAGATGCCAATTCTAAGTAATAAAATTGGCGGATTATCTGGTACGCCAATTAAACCAATTGCGTTAAGATGTGTTTATGAAATTGCATCAAAATTTGATATTCCTATAATGGGATGTGGTGGAATTTCAAATTGGGAGGATGCTATTGAATTCATCTTGGCAGGTTCATCTGCAGTTCAATTTGGTAGTGTGATGGGTGATCATTGGGTTGAAACATTTGGTGAAATTAATTCTGGTATTCAAAATTATATGGAAAAGAAAAATTATAAAACAATAGGTGAAATGGTTGGAAGAGCAAAGAGATCCTAATCATCCACACATTTGTACAATTGAAAGAATTGTCGATGAAACTCCTACTGTAAGAACTTTGTATTTTCATGATCCAGTTCTTGCTGATGTAAAACCCGGTCAATTTGCAATGGTATGGATTCCTGGTGTAAACGAACTTCCAATGAGTGTCATGGTTTCTGATGTAGGTGGTCAGGCTGCATTAACAGTTAGAAAGCGTGGGGAATCATCAACCGCCTTATACAATCTTTCAGTGGGTCGACAGATTGGAGTTAGAGGTCCATATGGTAATTCTTTTGAAATAAAAGATGGAAAAATACTCTTAATTGGCGGTGGAACTGGATTAGTTCCTCTAATGAGATTGATAAAATTCTCAAAACCTTCAAATGAGATTACCTTGTTAATGGGGTCTCAAACTAAAAACGAAGTATTCTTTGAAGAAAAAGCAAAAGAATTGATTCCAGGATCTAATCTGACAGTTATTCCTGTTACTGAAGATGGAAGTTATGGTGAAAAAGGCTATGTAACTGATGTATTGGAAAAACTTTTGGAAGAAAACACGTATGATGCAATTTACACATGCGGTCCTGAATTAATGATGTACAAAACTGTTCAAATGGCTAACAAAAAAGGAATCTTTGTCCAAGCAAGTTTAGAAAGAATGATGAAATGTGGTGTTGGTATCTGTGGAAGCTGTTGTGTTAATGATGACCTTGTTTGTCGTGATGGAACTATCTTTGATGGTGATCATTTATCCACGAAATCCGAATTTGGTCACTCTCATAGAACAAAATCTGGTATTTTAGAAGAAATATGACAATAGAATTCAAGCAAGGTTTAAACTCAATGATTTTTCAAGCTGATTAGATAATAAATGGCAACTCCGAAAATAGTTTTAACTGCAGATAGAACTTTAATGTCTCCTTATAGAGGAATTTCTCTTGCAACTTTCTTTGGCTGTGCTCCTGCAATTGATCCTAATCGTGATAAAAACAGTTTTTGGTATAAAGTATTAAAAAATCAAGTAACTCCAAAAATACTATTTGATTTTATATGTAATTGGTCGCCTGATATCAATGGCGTAGCAAAATTTGCTCCGTATGGATTAAGAAAAGTTGAAGCTGGGTTATTACGTGATGGTTTTGCACGAAAAGATGTAGTTATTGCACATCCTAATCACATTGAAAAATTCATTGGTCCTGAAACTGAAGTAGTTGGAACATACGAAATGGATCCTCTTGGAATGGGCCCTGTAACAATGACATTCACCTTTGGACGAAAACAAACATCATATGATGAATTTTACAATGCAGATTTACATAGAAGAATTAACGCTGCAAAGAAAAAGAATGGCAGTCATGCTAAAGTAATTGCTGGTGCATCTGGTACCTGGCAATACAACTATGCTCCTGAAAAAATCGAAGAATATGGATTATATGCAATTCTTGAAGGTGAATTAGGAGGTATTGCTCCTGAGATTGATGGACATGCTGGTAGATTTTTCAATTATTTGATAGATGGTCAATTTGAAAATATGGATCCTTTCAGAAAAAGAAAAGATTTCAAAGTTGATATTAAAGAATTCAAACGTGGTGATAAAACACATCATGGAAGATTTGTTAATTTCTGGGATAGACCTGAATTAGATGATATTCCTAACATTGTAGAACCAAGTATGCATGGAATGGTTGAAGTAATGCGTGGTTGTGGTCGTGGATGTAAATTCTGTGATGTGACACTTCGCTCTTTGAGATATTATTCCCCTGAGAAAGTCAAGAAGGAAATCGAAGTTAATATTAAAAAAGGTGGAATGGACAGAGCATGGATTCACAGTGATGATATCTTTGTTTATGGTATGGACATTAAAACCGCCAAAAACATGGAACCCAATAGAGATGCATTAGAAGATCTGTTTAAAGCAATTATGTCTACTGGTGTTAAACATACTAATCCAACTCATGGAACACTTTCAGGAGCAATTGCAGATGAGCGACTTGTACCAAGTCTTTCAAAAATCACAAATGCTGGACCTGATAATTTAACTGGAATTCAATGTGGATTTGAAACTGGCAGTACCAGACTGATTGAAAAATATGCTGATAGAAAACTTGCACCATATAGTCCTGATGAATGGCATTGGGTTGTAAAAGAAGGTGTCAAAACACTTAATGAAAATTATTGGATTCCTGCATTTACTCTGATTATGGGTTTAGATAATGATGAACAACCTGAAGATGGTTGGGAGACTATTCGATTAATCAGTGAGTTAGAGAGAGAACAGCCTGAAGCAATGTTTACTGCTACTCCTCTGACATTTGTTCCAATAGGATTACTGGAAAAATCAGAATTTTATGATATGGGTCAAGATAATGACCCAACCCAGTTAGGTGTCATGTACAAGACTTGGCAACATAACTTCAAGTATGGAATTCAAAAATTCATGACTAAGACTGGAAAACATGGTGCTGCTGGAAAACTAAAGGCCACTGCATTTAATGGACTTGCACGTTCGTTAGGTGGTGTCCCATTAGGTGCTATGGAAAGATATGCTAGACGTAAAGGTCGAGAACATGAGCGTGTAATTGAGAAAATTAAAGCCGAATATTGGTAATTCCCAAATACATAAATTCCTAAATTTTAGCGTAATTCTATGGCAACACACGGTTCACTTACAAAAGCAGGTAAAGTAAGAGGTCAGACTCCTAAAGTAGAGGGAAGAAAGATTGTTGGAACAAACTCCAAATTACGCAATAAAAGTAATTTTAGAAAAAGATTTGTCTTAGCTACATTAGGACATGGTGGAAAAATGCCGGGTCAAAACAAAGCAAGTGCAAAACGAAGAAGACGTAACTAGACTCCAATTTATTGATTTGAAATTTAAAAATTCTAAAACAAAATGGTTATAAAGTACTGGTACCGTACCTTACAGTATGACTGAAGAAATAACTTTGGAAAGTCTGGCCGGTGTTGGTCCAGTAACAACTAGAAAGCTCAATGATGCTGGAATTCATAATATTATGGATCTGGTAGTAAGAGGTCCTGTAGAGATCGCCGAACTTACAAGCATGGATATTGAAACTGCAGGAAAACTTGTTGAAAAGGCAAGAGAAGGTTTAGTTGAAGGTGGACTAATTCAGAAAGATTTTGTTAGTGCAAATGAATTATACAAAAAGAGGCAGACCATTGGTAAAATTACCACTGCAACTGAAGCTTTAGATACGCTATTTGCTGGTGGAGTAGAAACTCAAGCACTAACTGAAGTCTATGGAGAATTTGGATGTGGTAAAACACAATTTTGTCACACAATGTGTGTACAAGTTCAAAAATCTAAAGAAGAAGGTGGTCTTGAAGGTGGTGTATTATACATCGATACTGAAAATACTTTCAGACCTGAAAGAATAGTTTCAATTGCACAAGCAAATGGAATGGATCCTGAAAAAGCACTTGATAATATTATTGTTGCAAGAGCCTATAACAGCTCTCACCAAATTCTTATTCTTGAAGAAGCCAGTACTTTGATAAGAGAACACAATATCAAATTAGTTGTATCTGATTCTGCAGTAGGTCTATTTAGATCCGAATATCTTGGAAGAGGTACTCTAGCAACACGTCAGCAAAAACTAAACAAATTTGTTCATTTGTTAGTCAGATTGGCTGAAACATACAATGTTGCTGCAATCATGACAAATCAGGTAATGCATTCTCCTGATCAATTCTTTGGTGATCCAACAAGACCTGTTGGTGGTAATGTAGTTGCACACACAAGTACATACCGAATTTACTTTAAGAAATCAGGTAAAAAGAGAATTGCAAGAATGGTTGATAGTCCACATCATCCAGAAATGGACGTTGTCTTTGCATTAGGCGAAGCAGGTGTAATAGATCCAGAGGATGCAACAAAGAAAAAGAAGACAATCAAAAAATCTGAGCCTAAAGAAGAAGTTACAGAAACTCCTGATATTAGCGCAGAACCACTAGATTCTGAATCAACTGATTTGAAATAGTCTTAATCCCTCCTATTTTCATTTTATATCTACAATTTCCTGCCAAATTTCATACTAGTCTTAAAATAAGGGAAAGCGAGTATTTTTTTTAATATGGCAACTAAAAAGACATCTGGTCGTTCTCATGGATTTAAACACAAATCTAGATCTGTAATGACAAAGAAAGGTCCTCGTGGAGTATCTTTCTTATTGCGAGAGTATAATGTTGGTGATAGAGCTCTAGTCCAAATCGACCCGTCACAACACAAAGGATTACCTCACAGACGTTATCATGGAAAAGTGGGACTTGTTACTGAGGTTGGTAGACGACATGTAATCTTAGATGTAAAATTAGGTGAAAAATCAAAAACTTTAATCACTAGACTAGACCATATCAAACCATTCGGTGTATAAAATGGAAGAAGTAAAAAAGAAACAAGCAGTTTCACTTTCTGAAGTGAAAGAATTGTTGAAAAACCAAGATCCAGAGAATATGGATCAAATTCAAAGATGGACATTTGATTATGTTTCAAAAGTTTCAAACTTGGAAGCTGAATCTGCAAAAAAGATGAAACAGCAACTTATCAAAGATTGTAAAATTACTGAAGAAGAGGCAGTTGAACTAATCAACATATGTCCAAAGACGATGTCTGAATTGCGTTCTTTTACATTTGGATGGAAAAAATTAATTCTAACTGAAACTTTAGAAAAGATTCTCAAAATCATCAAGGACAATAGCTAGATAATTAGGTGATTTTTTTTGGAAAGGGGAACTACCCAGTCACGTAAATATGAAGAATATGCATATGTTTTAGATTTTTCATCCAGAGGAAGATCAAAGACAGTACGAGGACGAGAAGGAATTATTGTAACTGCATTAGGTGAGGAACGTTTGACACTACTAGAAATTCTTGGATTAGATGAATCTGAATTTGAAATCGGCGAGAAAATCTACATTGGGAAGGAAGGACGAACAAAAGTCCAATCTGTTTTAGGAAAATTAGATTTTGAACAATTATCTGATTCTGCACAAACTGAATTAAATAATGTAGTCTCTACAATTGTCACAAACAATGAATCTAGATTTGTAAATTATATTAACAATGCACAGCCATTAACCCCCAGAAAACACTCGCTTGAACTAATTCCTGGAATTGGTAAAACGTACTTGAAAGTAATAATTGATGAAATTAACAAAAAAAAATTCGATGACTATAAAGATCTTGAATCACGCGCTGGAATCAAAGACCCTGTAAATCACCTATCTAAAAGAATCATTGAAGAAATTTCTGGCGAAACACAGTTTAGACTATTTGTCAAAAAATGAATATTAGAAGAAAATTAGGGCAAAATTTTCTTAATTCAAAATCAATTGCGAAATTCATTGTCGATTCTGCAAAAATATCAAAAAATGATATTGTTTATGAAATTGGAATTGGTAAAGGAATTCTCACTCCATTTCTTTGTGAAGAATCAAAAAAAGTAATTTCTGTTGAAAAAGATCATCAACTTTATGAGGAAACTCTCGCCAAATTTTCTAAAATTAAAAATCTCAAAATCATTTATGGTGATGGATTCAAGCAATATGAAAAATTTGATATTTTTGTTTCAAATTTACCATATTCAGAAAGTAAAAAAGCAATTCAATGGATGCTGATGAATAAATTCACATATGGAATAGTTATGGTTCAATATGATTTTGCAAAAAAACTATTGGCTGAAAAACAAGAACGAAAAGCTGTATCTGTTTTAGCACAATCCGGATTTGAGATGAAAATTTTAAAGAAAATTGGAAAAGAGAATTTCACTCCAAATCCAAAAATTGACTCTGCCATAATGTCATTTTTAAGAAAAGATACATTTTCAAAAGAACTAATTCAATCTGTAAATCTAATGTTTTCATTTAGAAGAAAAAAACTTCAAAATATAGGAAAAAAATTAGGAATAGAAATAGAATCTAATCAGAGATTAGAGGCGATGAACAATAATGAAATTATCAAATTTGCAAAAAAAATTAGAAAAATCTGAACAATATCTGCCTGCGGAAGACACCTTTTTTCTTGCAGATCAGTTAAAGGATCTCAGTGGAAATTCTGCATTAGATATTGGATGTGGTTCGGGTTATCTAACAGATGTCTTAAAATCTGCTTTTGATCTTGTGGTTGGTACTGATATTAGTTTCAATACTCTTCTTGAACAAAACTACAAAACTCAAAATGCAATATGCTGTAACTCTGCTGATGCATTAAACCAAAAATTTGATTTAATAATTTGTAATCTTCCATATCTTGCAACTGATGAAATTATTGATGTTGCAACTGATGGTGGTAAAGGTGGATTGGAAATTCCAATAGAAATCATAACTTCGGCATTACCTCATTTGTCTCAAAAAGGAAAGTTTCTTTTTGTAACATCATCACTATCTGACTACATGGGATTGGTAGGTTTCGTAAAATCTCAAAATTTTGAGGCTAAAATTATAGATAAAAAAAAATTATTCTATGAAGAACTAATAATTGTACAAGTAAACCACTCACTTTCGTAAATTTGTTTTTGCAAGATTTGTAATCTGTTCTGACATTTGTGTTGTTGTAGCATCTCCTCCAATATCAAATGTAACATATTTTCCTTCATTGATTATTTGTTCAGTCGCACCAAAAATCGCATCTCTGATGTCTTTTTCTCCTAAATAATCTGCCATCCATGCTCCTGCAAGTACTGTAGCGGTAGGATTAACTTTATTTTGACCTTTGAATGATGGTGCACTTCCATGCGCTGCTTCAAACATGGCATAATCTTTTCCCATGTTTGATGAATAAATTAATCCAATTGATCCCACAATTCCTGAAGCAAGTTCTGAAATTATATCCATGAATAAATTTGTGCTTACCAATACTGAGTTGTTAAACTGTTCTGGATTGATAACTAATTGTTGTGCCATATTGTCGATGTAAATCTCTTCTAATCCTATATCTGGATAATTTTTTAATGAATTTTGCACTTCTTCAAAGAATAAACCATCCGTTTTTTTCAAAATATTGCGTTTTGTTATTGCTACAACTTTGTTTAACTCGTATCTCTTTGCCCAATCTAGAGCTGAGTCCATAAATCTGGCACATCCTTTTCTTGAAATTTTTCTAATCGCGATTGCAGTATCATCATTAAGTTGTGTTTCAACTCCTGTGTACAATCCTTCTGTTGCTTCTCTAAAACATACAAAATTTACATTTCTATTTGGTGTTAATCTCTTGAAAGTTTTGACTGGTCTGATATTTGAAAACAACTCAAATTTTTGTCTTAAAGTTACTGCAACACTTCTTGGGGCTCCTGGTACTGGTATTGTTGTTGTTGGTCCTTTGAAACATGCATCAACCTCCTCTAACGTTTTCATAGTTGAATCAGGAATGTATGATACGTCTTTTCTACCATTTTTTTCCCATTGCTCAGATCCTGCATCACAAAATATCATTTCTGCCTGCAAATTACATTCTTTTAGAATTCCAGTCATTGCATCAACAATTTCTGGCCCAATTCCATCACCCTTCATTATTGCAACTTTTTTTGTCATATGAAAATCATAATTTTCAATTATTTAATACATTAGAGTCAATGAAGTCAATATCGTATGAATGAAATAAAAATACATGAAGTAATATTCCTATATGGTTCCAGATTTATCAGTTGAGAATTCATTTGAACTTATCACTTCTGAATCAAAAAAATTACAACAAATTATTGAGGCCATCTCTAAAATCCCTGAAAAAAACATACCTGACATAATCAATCTATACTATCAGGCAGTCATGGTGCAAACTCTAGCCAAAAAACTCAAAAATGATTTTGGGTCTTTTGATAAATCTGAACATAAAAAATTATCAGATAAAATAGATAAAATTGAAAAATATCTAGTTGATAATTTTTCTAAATCTCTTCATCCTGAAATATTAACTCAATTAACAAATTCCATTCAAAATTCTACTGAAAATCTCAAACTACTTGGAAAAAATTCGGAACAAAAAACCAAAGAAACTATTGAGAAAGAGGCATTACTATACAAAGAATTACGTGAATTGATGAGTACAAAGGAATTTGTTGAACAATATGAAATTGGTTTAAAGGATGATTGAAACTATCTCAAAAAATCTTGTTAATCTTAAACAAGAATTCAGACGTGTATATTGTGGAACTAGTCATGTTCAGGAAATCATGCCACTGAATGAATCTGATGATTTTCCAATTCCTCAAAATGATCTAGACTCTCTTCATATTTTTTTACAAAATAATTCTATTTACTATGATAAATTTGAAACAAAAATTAACGATGTAAATTGTATGATATATGAAGGTGACATTAACAAATATTGGTTAAACAGTATTGGACATGAATCTAGTACACAACCATTTTCTCCAACATGGATGTTAACTGCTTACATAATTGTATCTATGGCAAAAATTCTAAATTACAAAGAAGTACTTGATATTGGTTCAGGAGATGGTCGTATTGCATACTGTGGAAAAATTTTAGGATTGAATGTATTTGGAATTGAAATTGATAATATGTTAGTTGATTTACAAAATCATATTTCAAAAAAAATAATGATAAATTTTAATCCAATTTGTTCTGATGCAATAAAATTTGATTATAATGTTCTCAAACTAACTCAACCTGCATTCTTTATTGGCGGATTACCTCAAATGGGAGGTGATGTATTGGCAAGTAAAATTATTTCAAATCTAGATCCTAATCTAAAAGAAAAATCATGTATGGTTTTGACTGGAAGTTATTCTGAAAAATATTCATTTAATGATACAAGAGATGGAGGGTGGAAAAAACTAATTGATGATAACAATCTTAAAGTAATTCAATCAAATTCCTTACCTACAGCGTGGAGCTTTAATCAAACATCTGAAACTCCTTACATATTCACAAAATTTCAATTATCTATCACATAGGAACTTTCGTAAGCAAATTATATTGTAAATCAAAAATCTATTCATGAATGCAATAGAAATCAATTCATTAACAAAAAATTTTAAAAAATCTGTTGCTATTGATAACATTTCTCTAAATGT
>ENA-UZWX01000393-UZWX01000393.1-metagenome-genome-assembly--contig:-Day-4---50m-contig-393_pt5 | contig 12907 bp, 12 predicted proteins | sample MGYA00260347_ERZ794907 | MGnify/ENA metagenome assembly ERZ794907 | reverse complement strand
CCATTGGATGAAAATTCGAGCACCTTTAGCTCAAGGCCACTAAAGTAATTAGCTTCTTGACCAAACTCAATTAAATCACTGTTGACAATTCTAAATTTAAATTTCTGAGGAATATAATTAATAAGCTTGCCCTCTTTTATTTCAACTGCTTGTGTCATTTCACAGTAATAGAGATCGCCTACCTCTGATAAAGCTGATAAAGGAATCCAGCTAAATAAAATAACTAAGAAAATATTTTTCATTATTAACCTCTGTTCATAAAATTTTTATTAAATAATTTTATTTCTATTATCTGGGATATCTTGTTGTATATTTCATGAATAAAACTAAATTGTATATCGATAATTTATAGTTTTTTCAATATCTAGATAAAATAAAATTCATATATATGATATAATATACTTCTCATTAAATTTTATTGATCAAAATTTAATCACAGATTTTTTTAATTTTTGTAGAAGGAGTAGGCATGATTCAATTTATAGTTCATGACGAAGACGATTCCGTCGGCGTTGTTACAGTTGAAGGACTTAAAGCAAACGACACTCTATCAGGATGGATAATGGATCAAGATGTCTTAATCGATATCAAGATCAATCAAGACATTCCTATTGGGCATAAGCTTGCAATTAAAGATCTTAATGAAAATGATACAGTCATTAAATATGGTGTAGATATTGGCAGAACAATTTCAAAGATTGCAGTTGGCGATCATCTACATGTACATAACGTTAAAACAAAGAGGTGGTAATGATAAATTTAGATCAAAAAATCTACGGTTATAGACGCGACAATAATAGAGTTGGAATTCGAAACTATGTAGTTATCCTCCCTGTTGACGATATTTCAAATGCTGCATGTGAAGCTGTTAGCAACAATATTAAGGGAACGATTGCTCTTCCTCACCCGTATGGAAGACTCCAGTTTGGTGAAGACCTTGACCTTCATTTCAGAACGATGATTGGAACCGGTGCAAACCCAAATGTTGCTGCAGTTGTTGTCATAGGTATTGAGCCGGGCTGGACTCAAAAAATTGTTGATGGAATTGCTGCTACTGGTAAACCAGTTCAAGGCTTCTCTATTGAAAAGAAAGGCGACATTCAAACAATTGCAGATGCCTCAAAAGCAGCTTATGACATGGTTCATTACGCTTCAGGCCTTCAAAGAGAAGAATGTGATATCAGTGAGCTATGGGTTTCAACTAAGTGTGGTGAGTCAGACACAACTTCAGGCTTTGGATCAAATCCAACAGTTGGTAATGCGTTTGATAAGCTTTATGAAAAAGATAGCACCTTACTTTTTGGTGAAACATCAGAGATTACAGGTGGTGAACATCTAGTTAAAGCAAGATGTGCAAATGACGCTGTTGCTGATCAGTTCATGTTCATGTTTAATCGTTACCAGGATATGATTGAGCGTTTTAAAACAGATGACTTGTCTGATTCACAGCCGACCAAAGGCAATATTGAAGGAGGCCTTACAACGATCGAAGAGAAGGCACTTGGAAACATTCAAAAAATTGGTAAGAAGTGTGTCGTTGATGGTGTTTTAGATAAGGCAGAAATGCCTACCGGTAAAGGCTTATGGTTTATGGACTCTTCTTCTGCAGCTGCAGAAATGGTTACCCTATGTGCAGCCTCTGGATATGTTGCTCACTTATTCCCTACTGGGCAAGGAAACATTATTGGTAATCCAATACTTCCAGTCATTAAAGTTTGTGCAAACCCAAGGACAGTCAGAACAATGTCAGAGCATGTCGATGTTGATGTAACTGCTTTACTAAAGCGTGACATCAATCTTGATCAGGCTGGTGATATGCTTCTTGAGTCTCTCATCCACACATCAAATGGAAGAATGACTGCTGCAGAAATACTGGGCCATCAAGAGTTTGTATTAACGCGCCTGTACGAAAGCGCATAAATTAAATTGGATAAATAAATTACATGAAATACTTAAAAAAAGCTGACAAGTCGGCAGAATCAAATATGCTAGAAGCACAAAAAGTTGTCCATGACATGCTCGCTAACATAGATAAAAATGGTGAGCAAGCTGTCAGAGACTATGCTGAAAAATTAGATTCGTGGACAGGTGATATTTTACTATCCGCTGCTGAAATTGATGAAATTACAGGGGATGTCCCACAAGACGTCAAAGATGATATTGATTTTGCATGTCAGCAGGTTTACACGTTTGCAAAAGCTCAGCGTGACTCAATTGAAGAGTTCCACACTAAGAATAACGGCGTTGAAGCTGGCCAAAGATTACTTCCAGTAAACGTAGCAGGCTGCTATGTTCCGACTGGAAGGTATGCTCATATTGCTTCTGCATACATGAGTATTGCAACTGCAAAAGCTGCCGGGGTTCCATGTATTATCGCTTGCTCTACGCCATACAAAGGCAAGAGTATTCATCCCTATGTACTCTATGCAATGAAGACTGCTGGAGCAGATCATGTGATGACCCTTGGTGGAGTTCAGGCGATTGCGAGTATGGCATATGGTTTGTTTACTGGAAAGAAAGCGGACATTATTGTTGGACCTGGAAACAAGTTTGTAGCTGAAGCCAAGAGAACTCTATTTGGCGAAGTTGGAATCGATGTTTTTGCAGGACCTTCAGAAGTTGCAGTCATTGCTGATGAAGATGCGGATGCAGACGTTGTTGCTATCGACCTAGTTGGTCAAATGGAGCATGGTCATGAGTCCCCTGGTTGGCTTTTCACAACTTCAAAAGAGTTGGCTGAAAAAGTAATGAATCTCGTACCAGAGTACATTGAAAAACTTCCTCCTACAGCTCAAGATGCAGCTTTCTGTGCCTGGAGAGATTACGGAGAAGTGATTCTTTGTGACTCTAATGAGGAAGTGGTTAAGATTTCTGATGAGTATGCTGCAGAGCATCTCGAAGTTCAATGCAAGGACCTTGATTGGTGGCTAGAAAATTTAACTTGCTACGGCTCTCTATTCTTAGGAGAAGAGACAACAGTTACCTTTGGTGATAAAGCTTCAGGTCCTAACCACATTCTACCAACAAAGGCAGCAGGACGATACTCAGGTGGACTTTCAGCTCACAAATTCTTGAAAGTATTAACTTGGCAACGCATGGATCGCGAATCAACACGTCAGGTTGCTCAGGCATCTTCTAGAATTTCAAGACTGGAAGGAATGGAAGGACATGCGAGAGCCTCTGATGTCAGACTTAGCAAATACTTCCCTGAAGAGACTTTTGATCTTGGCGCACCAGTATTAGAGTAAACCATGAGCTTNNTCAGACTTTTCTCTTGAGAATAAAGTTGCTCTGATAACTGGTGGTACTAGCGGATTAGGAAAAATGATGGCACTTGCGCTTGCAAAAGCAGGCGCATTTGTCTGGATTGCTAGTAGCCGAGATAATGCAGATGAAACGCTCAAAGAGCTCAATAATCAGGGCTCTGAGGGACGATTCATTCAAGTGGATGTCACTTCAAGTGAAGCCCTTGAAAACGTTGTCTCCCTGATTCATCAAGAGTCCAATCAAATTGACATTCTAGTGAACGCCGCAGGAATTAACCTGAGGACTTCAGCTGAAGATCTCACGCTTGATGAATGGCAAAAAACAATCGATATTAACTTAACTGCGCCCTTCTACTTAAGTCAACTTGTTGCAGACTCAATGAGAAAAAATAACTGGGGAAGAATTATTAATATCGCCTCACTTCAATCTCTTAGGGCTTTTGATAACAGCATTCCATATGGCGCAAGTAAAGGCGGAGTCATGCAATTGACGCGAGCTTTAGCGCAAGCTTACTCTAAAGATGGCGTGCTAGTGAATGCCATTGCTCCTGGATTTTTTAGAACTAACTTAACAGAATCATTATTCCAAGATCCGGGTAAATTAAAAACTTTAGCTGACAAAACGATGATGGGTCGTAACGGCGAAGAAAAGGATATATTTGGAATTAGCGTCTTTTTATGTAGCGATGCTAACTCGTATGTCACAGGTCAAACTATATTTCTTGATGGAGGATTTTCAGCAGCATGATTGATAAAATGGAAGCAGTGGTGTATACCGCACCCAACGAAATGACTTTTATAAATGATTACCGCTCAACCCAGATTGATCGGGATGATGATGTTTTGCTGCGTATTGAATCAGTTGGTATTTGTGGCTCCGATATGCATGCGTTTCATGGAAAAGACCCAAGAAGAAATCCAGGATTAATTCTAGGTCATGAGTTTTGTGGTGAGATTGTTGAGGGGGCGGATAAGGGCCAAAAGGTAACCGGAAACCCACTGATTACATGCGGAAAATGTGAATACTGCCTCCAAGGTAGGGATAACTTATGCAGCGATAGAGATATGATAGGGATGAGCAGACAAGGCGCTTTTGCTCAATACATGACGATACCGAATCAATGCCTCGTCCATGCACCCAACTCTATGAATTCAAACCACGTGGCACTCACTGAGCCAGCAGCTACTGTGGTCCATGCTGTTAACCTTGCCATAGAGAGTTCCTTTAAACCGATTAGTGATTGTAATGTGCTTGTTGTTGGTGCCGGTGCTATTGGTCTTTTAGCAGCGCTTTTACTTAAATCACACAATGTCAATATGACTGTCCTTGAAACCAATGAGGCTCGTCATTCTTGCGTTAAAGAACATGTTGGCGTTAACCCTGTTAATCCAATAACCGAGTCAGTTAAGGAAGACTCATATGATGTCGTGATTGATTGTGTAGGAAGTGAGAAAACAAATGAACTAGCTATCTCTTCTGTCAGGGCAGGAGGTGTGGTAGTTAATGTCGGACTTCTCAGCTGGAGTAGCAATATCGATATTAGAAAGATCACCCTTCAAGAGATTAAACTGGTTGGTTGCTACACCTACAACATGGAAGACTTTAGATCTGCATTGAAGTCAATTGAAAACGGTGACTTTGGAGATCTATCTTGGATTGAAGAGATGCCTTTATCAGAAACTAATTTAGCGTTCCAAAGTTTACACAATGGTACAATGGCTTCAGCCAAAGTTATCCTCAAACCTTCTTTTTAATTATTATTTAATATTATGAGTATTACTGATCTGAAATTTAACATCGACAGAGACAGTTCGACTCCACTTTGGCTTCAAATCAGAAATGAACTTTTTAATTGTCTCTATAGAGATGACCTTCGACCTGGTCAACTAATCCCTAACGAAAAAACTCTGGTTGAACTTTTTAATGTCTCCATCGGAACCATTCGAAAAGCGGTAGGGGTTTTAGAGAAAGAAGGATTTTTGATTCGCAAACAAGGACTAGGAACTTTTGTTTTTCAGCATGACAATAGTAGCTTTCTTTTTGAGTACTTTCACTTTGCTTTAAATGGAAGTGACGAAAAACAAATCCCAACTGTAGAATTCATCTCTTTTGATACTAAAAAAGCAACCAAAGATGAGGCAGCTGAATTGGGTATTTCACCTAGAAGCCCTGTATTTCAGATTTTAAATAAAATCGGCCTTAACAAGAAGTTTTACATTGTAGATCGAATTGTTATTGATCAGAATAAATTCCCTGGACTAACAGAAGATATTTTTAAAAATAGATCCAATACAATTTACAACCTCTATCAAAACAAATATAACATCTTTATTACTAACTGCTCTGAAAAATTAAAAGCAATCACCGCAGATGAAAAGATCGCAAAACTATTAAATATTCCACTGCATGAACCAATACTTAAAATCAATCGAATTGGTCAGACTTATCATAATGAAACAATCGAGCTAAGAACCTCTTATGTTCATACGAGTGATATCGAGTATATTCACTCTCAAAACAGCACCTTCGGAGAAGCAATTTAGCCTCCCTTTTGGCTTCAACTGATGAAGTCAATCAAGCTCTAAAACCTAACTTAATTTATTACCCGTACAAATATGTAGGAAGCCAAAGTACGATTTGAGGGAAGATAATTATTAGCGCTAATCCAACGACCTGAATCGCCATAAATTGCATCATCCCTTTATAGATATCTCCTAGATCCCATTCTGGGACCACGCCCTTGAGAAAGTAAGCGGATAGTGCTACAGGTGGGGACAGCCATGCTGTCTGAAGATTAACAGCAACAAGTATTCCAAACCAGGTTAGGTTAAACCCTAGTTGTTCAATAAGAGGTAAGACAATTGGAATAATGATTAGCACAATTGGAACCCACTCTAATGGCCAGGCCAATAAAAAAATAAAGGCCATAATGATTAGCAGGATTGCAGTTGGTGGAAGATCAAGTAGCATCAGATACTCAGTGATCATTGTTGGCGTACCCAGTCTTGAAAATACTGCGCCAAAGAAGTTAGAAGCACAAACCAAAACCATAATTAAAGTTGTGATCTCTAAAGTCTTTAGAAGTGCGCTCTTGAAAGATTCAAAAGTTAGCTTTCGATAAGCCAAAGTTAAGAATATTGCACCAACAGCACCCATCGCAGCACCTTCAGTTGGCGTTGCCAAACCAGCCAATATACTTCCTAGAGATGAGCCCACTAAAAGTACTGGTGGAACCAGTCCCTTAAAGAATTCTATCCAAACCTCTCTCATGGAGTCTGGGATCAAGTCCTCTGGAACGACAGGACCTAAATTAGGATTTAAATGACACCTAATAAGCGTGTAACCGGTATAAAGAACAGCCAACATAAGGCCAGGCATAATTGCTGCTGCAAACAAATCTGTTACTGGAACGTTCAGTATTGGACCCATAACAACAAGCATAATACTTGGCGGAATTAATATACCAAGGGTACCACCAGCAGTAATAGTTCCTGCCGCTAAACGGACATCATAGCCCGATCTGTTCATTGTCTTAGCAGACATAATTCCGAGGATGGTGACCGACGCACCTACAATACCGGTTGCAGCTCCAAAAATTGTTGCAACAAAAAGAACAGCAACAAATAAAGATCCTTTGGTTCTGGCAAGAGCCATCTGAACAGATGTAAATAATCTCTCCATGAGGTTGGCCTTCTCCATGAGAATGCCCATAAAGGTGAACAATGGTATTGCTGCAAGGGTTTGCTCAAGCATACTCCCAGAAAACTGGAAGGTCATTAAATAAAAAACAAGGTCGCCAAATCCTAAGTAGCCGAAGAAAACTCCTAAGAAAATTAGCGTAAATGAGATTGGAAAGCCAATGAATATGGCAAATAGCATTGTTAATATTAGTACAATGCCTAGTACTTCTGGACTCATGGCCATCTCCTATTTTTGACTGCATACACGCACTTAAGCACCTCTGAAATGCCTTGAATTAAAAGGAATATAAATCCTATAAATAGTGCAAACTTAATTGGATACATGTAAGGCATCCAAGCAGTATCCATACCTCTTTCCATTATCGACCATGACTTATAGGCATACTTATAGCACGCCCATGCTGCACCAATAATTCCAGGAAAATAAAATAATAAATAGAGTGTTAAATCTATCGTTGCTTGAGTCTTAACTGTCCAATCTCGATACATAAAGTCGGCTCGTATATGAACGCCTTTGGATAGAGCATAGCCAGCACCCAGCATAAACATGGCGCCTGCGCCCATTCTACTAATATCGTATGCCCACATTGTTGGAGAGCCAAAGAAGTGCCTTCCCACGACCTCAATAAACATGGCAGTGAATACTGGAACTGTCAACCAGCATGCTAACTGACCTACTCTGAGACTAAAGAGATCAATTCCAAGTATGGCTTTAGCCATCATTTTTGGCATATCATCCGGCATAACCCCTGTATATGATCTACCTTCAGCGATCATTTCATCGGTAATGTCTAATTGACCAATATCTTCTTCTTCTGACATAAAGTGCACCTATTTTTAATCTACAAAGATAACGCTATTGTAACAAAACTCAAGAGTTATAAAAATTTAAACCTTTCTATTAATATGGCTTTTCTAACTTCAGGAAAAGGAGAACCTGAAGTTAGAAAAATCATATTAAGATATAAAAAAAGTTGCCAACAGTTTTCACTATTGGCAACTTAGTTTACAAGTCTTACAGTTGAATCTTTACTTCAAAGTCTTAGCAAACGCAAGGCCTAACTTAGCGTTAGACGCTTGAGCTCCTGACCAGAAAGGTACTGCTTTTTCAGCAAAATCTCTCTGTGATGCCCAAACTTCAGCAAAGAATGCATTATTGTCTGCATTCTTTTGAAGAGTTGCATTAGCAGCNNGCCATAAACTCTACGAAGTAGTCATCAGGTGTATCCATTAGCTGAACGCCTTGTTCTAGCAAGTCTGCCATTGCAATACCATTTGCATAGATACGGTTAGACATTGAGTCAAGTCTTGACGCTCTTGCAGCAACGTGTATAGCGCGTTGGTCACGTGCAGAAATTTCATTCCATCTGTCACCATTGATATACATATCAGCATTCACAACGTTCTGGTGAAGTCCTTGTAAGTAGTAGTACTTAAGAACCTTCTGGAAACCAAAGTCTCTGTCAGGCTCTGGGCAGCACCACTCTGCTGCGTCAATTACGCCTTTCTCAAGTGCTGGAAGAATATCACCACCACCCATAGCTACAGCTGCGACACCAATATCCTTATAGGTTTGACCTGGGATTCCTGGAGGTGCACGGAATCTAAGTTTACGGAAGTCATCCATACTGTTGATTGGCTCTTTGAACCAGCCTAGTGCTTCTGGACCAACTGGTTGAAGGATTAAGCCATGAACGTTCAAGTCCATTTCATCCCATAACCGATCATAGAGCTCTTTACCGCCAGCACTATGGAACCAAGAAAGCCAAGCAATATTATCAATACCAAGGCCTGCTCCAGCAATTGGAGAACCAAACAGCATTGCTGCAGGGTGCTTACCTGACCAGTAGTGAGTCCAAGCAAATCCGCCATCAATTAATCCTGCGTCAACTGCGTCAATAAGATCTGAGTTAGGAACAACCGAACCACCCGGAAGAACTTCAATTGTTACTCTGCCATCTGTCAATGCAGCGACATCTTCTGCAAAATCTCTTACATAGCCAACTTCACTACCAGTAGAGTTTAATACAGATTGTACTTTTAAATGGACATTTCCAGCCATAGCGCTTGAACTAAACGCAACAACAGCAACTGTCACTAAACCAACTATATTTTTAAACATAAAATCTCCTAATTTCTAAAACATAAAAAGACAAAAAGATAAAAACACAATGAAGATGAATGAAATTCAACAACATATGATTCTAACTAATAAAGAGTATACATCAATTGATATATATGTTTCAATCTATTTATAAAAAAAATGAATAGATTCACCAAAGGTTACTTATAATTAAAATATAATTTACATCATTTAAATTTTAAGTAATTCCATCTAGATTATTCTCAATCAATAAAATAATTTACTAAGAAATATATATGCACGAGAAATACGATTACATTATCGTTGGAGCAGGATCTGCTGGTTGCCTTCTAGCGAATAGACTTTCAGCTAATCCAAATAATAGCGTCTTGTTAATTGAGGCCGGTCGAAAAGATAATAATCTCTGGCTCCACGTACCAGTTGGCTATTTCAAAACCATGAATAATCCAAAATTTGACTGGATGTACCAACTTGAAAAAGATAAAGGATTAAATAATAGAAGGATTGACTGGCCAAGAGGAAAAGTTCTTGGAGGATCAAGCGCACTTAATGGACTTCTTTATATTCGAGGAGATAGGCATGACTATGACAACTGGGAAAAGCTAGGAAATAAAGGCTGGTCTTATAACGATGTACTACCTTACTTCAAAAAATTTGAGTGTCAAGAGAATGGAGAGAATGAATACCATGGAGTTGATGGCGAGCTCAAAGTCTCTAACCTCAGACTAAGAAGAAAAATTGCTGATCTATTTATCAAGGCATCTGAAGAAATTGGGATACCTTTCAATGCAGATTGTAATGGCGAGAAGCAAGAGGGGGTTGGATACTTTCAACAGACCACCCATAAAGGCTTCAGAAGAAGTTCTTACCGATCTTTTTTAAATAGAGAGATAAGAAGTAGGAAAAATTTAACCATTGTTACTAACACTCATATAAGTAAAGTAGTCTTTGAAGAATCAAAGGCGATTGGCGTCGAGTGTATTCAAGGCAAAGGAAAGTCTAATCAAACTATACTCGCAAATAAAGAAGTTATTCTTTCAGCAGGGGCAATTAGCTCTCCTCAAATATTGCAGCTTTCAGGTATTGGAGATGATAAGCACTTAAGCGAACTGGGTATCAAAACAATTCATAACAATCCTTCGGTTGGAAAAAACCTGCAGGACCATCTTCAAGTCAGAATGGTTTACAAGACCAATACCCGGACTTTGAATGATGAGCTCAATACTTGGTGGAAAAAAGGTCTGATTGGTCTGCAATATATGCTTTTTAGAACGGGCCCATTAACGCTCAGTGCAAGTCAAGTATTTGCGTTTACCAACACATCACTGGATGGCTCTAGACCTAATATACAATTTCATATGCAGCCGCTTAGTGCCGACAAACCAGGAGATGGCGTTCATCCTTTTTCCGCTTTTACCATGTCGATTTGTAATCTAAGACCAGAGAGCAGAGGGGAAGTCTCTATAAAATCTTCGGACCCTCAATCTCTGCCCACAATTATTCCAAATTATCTTGCGACTGACTCTGACAGACAAATTGCAATTGATTCAATCAAGGTTGCTAGAAAAATTGCCAAAGCAAACGCAATAAAAGACCATATCCTTGATGAATTTGTCCCAGGCTCCTCGTTCGCCTCTGATGAAGATTTGCTTGAGGTAGCCAAAAACCATTCTCAAAGCATATATCATCCTGTTGGAACCTGTAAGATGGGTCATGATAAAGAAAGTGTTGTCGATGATCGTTTAAGAGTTCATGGGGTAGATAATTTGAGAGTGGTAGATGCATCTATCATGCCAGAGCTCGTCTCAGGAAATACAAACGCACCAACAATGATGATTGCAGAAAAAGCAGCTGAGATGATTCTTGATGACAACAATTCGAGTTTGACTAAATAGGTCTATTTGTGTATTGTTTAATTTATTTTGATTTAGTTTAATGCCCTCCTCACTTAATGATTTTCGTCGCAGCAAATTATTTAGAGCAGCGGTTATTGTTCCAATCCTTATTGCATTAATTTTCTCTTTGTTTAATCTGACAGCGCCGAACGATCCCGAAAAAATTTCATCAAATTTCAAGTTAGGTATTGTGAATTTGGATACTAGCATTCAATTCCCTTTGATTTCAACCCAAGCAATAAAAGCCATCTCAAGATCATTACCCTTTAGAGTAGGATTATTTAAGACGCCGGATGAAGCAAAAGAGGCACTTTCTGAAGGCAAAATTTCCTCGGTCATCATTTTTCCAGAGAATTTCTCTGAACTGGCCTTAGGTGAGAAAAGCATAACTGTCAAAATGATTAGCTCAGATCATTTAACAGTCTCTGAAACGCAGATTGCAAAGCAGCTCCCGTCAATGTTCCAGATGGGGCTTTCTACTTTTATTTCAAATCTTCGTTTGGCAAAAATAAAAAACGAGCCGCCCGACCCTGAAATGCCTATCATGATTGAAAATGAAACTATGCACAAAGCTCACAGTCTTGCCTCAATTTCATCTCCCTTTGTAATGAATTTTGTGACCTGGCTGACAGCAATGGTTGGATCAGTTCTGCTTTTTCTTGCAACGAATCAAATGACCCTTCTGAATAGAGCATACGTAAGAACTGTTACTCCAATTATGACGATGGGGGCTTCCAGCTTGGTTTTGGCAATCGTTGTGACAACCTCAACTCAGCAATGGGGGTCATTCTTTATGCTCTGGCTAGCACCGTGGCTGATTAGTGTTTGTTTGAGTTGGTTTTTTCTAGGAGTTTTTACAATTATTGGACTTTCTGCCATGATTGTAATCCTCCCAATTGTCTTCTATCAGTCTGTATTGAGTGGAACTATAATTCCTTTAACTGCCGCCCCAGAATGGCTAGAACTCATTGGAACTTGGGTACCTTTTGACTCAATTGGAAAGGCTTATAGAGCAATAATATTCGAATCTAATGGAAGTCTTCCATACTTATGGCTTTCAGCCACAGCCTTCCTCGGGCTTCTCCTTAACTGGGGATCAGATATATTTAGAGGAAGAATGAAAAGGCGCTGGTAGTCATTATTTTTGTTTAATCAAGTTTTTGATATCAGCTTTATATCTTGAGAGCTGTGAGCGAAGCTTTATATCTTGTTTTTCAGTCCTTGAGTTTAGTATTCTAACAAGAAGGTGTTGGCTTACTGAAATGTTGAACGCATAAGTTTTACGATAATCCTGAGCTACTAAATCATCTCTATGAGTAATATTTTCAAGTGCCAACTCCCAGCCATCCTCTCTCTTAAGAATGACCTTAAGTTTTTCAATGAGAGCTTTTCGATTATCAATCCACTGACCATCGACCCTAATCATTTCTTTACTAGCATTATTAATGAGATCTAGCTGATCTTTATTCATTCCTCCTATAAAGCGGCGCAAGTTCTTTCTAAGGCGCTTATAGTTGTCATTTTGATAGGTTTGCAAATTGCGACTTAGGTATTCATTTTCACTCTGCTCTGTTTTAGTTTGCATAGATTGAATAAAACCTTTAATCTGTTTTTCAGAGAGATTTCTAGTCATAGGTATAGCCCATAAAAGCATTCTATCTTCAAGCCTAAACCAGGATTCTTCAACATCGTAGGTTATTTCAGCAATACTCTCATACTCAATTGTCTTATCAAGAGCCAATTCTAAATCTTCAATAATTGCCAAATAATTAGGTAACTCTTCCTCCCTATGCCATTTAAAAAATGGAATTAATAACTCCTTTAAATCCTGTTTTTGTTCACGATCAAGGTCAACATAACTCCCAAGATACCACGGCAATAAAAAATCAATTCGGTTGTATACAAAGGTCGTAGAGCTACAACCAACAAGGAACACCAGT
>ENA-UZWX01005313-UZWX01005313.1-metagenome-genome-assembly--contig:-Day-4---50m-contig-5313_pt1 | contig 12911 bp, 10 predicted proteins | sample MGYA00260347_ERZ794907 | MGnify/ENA metagenome assembly ERZ794907 | reverse complement strand
AGCAAACACGGGTTTGCCCAGCCAACAGAAAAAATTGTTTACGACGTTAATGTTCCCGAGAACATCTCCGTTGGCGAGCTCGCACAACAAATGGCGGTAAAAGCGGGGGTGGTCATAAAAGAGTTAATGCGCTTGGGTGTCATGGCCACGATCAATCAGATGGTCGATCAGGATACCGCGTCGCTGGTTATCGAAGAGCTGGGCCATAGAGTTAAGTTGGTCAGTGAAGACGAGCTTGAGGATAAACTCGAAGAGGCCATTGCCAAACAAGAGGGAACGCTTACACCGCGTGCCCCTGTTGTCACGGTGATGGGCCACGTCGATCACGGCAAGACATCATTGCTGGACTACATTCGTGAAACTAAGGTGGCCAGCGGTGAGGCAGGCGGGATTACGCAGCATATCGGTGCGTATCACGTGCAGACAGGGCAGGGAATGATTACCTTCCTAGATACTCCCGGACACGCTGCCTTTACTTCCATGCGTGCTCGCGGTGCTCGATCAACTGACATTGTGATTTTGGTGGTTGCTGCCGATGACGGCGTAATGCCCCAAACCGAAGAAGCGATACAGCACGCCCGCGCCGCGGAAGTGCCTTTGGTTGTGGCGGTCAACAAAATCGACAAAGAGGCTGCGGATCCCGATCGGGTGAAGAACGAGCTTGCGGCAAAGGACGTCATTCCGGAGGATTGGGGTGGTGATACACAGTTTATCGAGGTGTCGGCTCAAACCGGCCAAGGTATTGACGCACTGCTAGATGCACTACTGCTGCAGTCTGAACTGTTAGAGCTACAGGCACCCAGAGACACCGCTGGGCAAGGAATCGTAATTGAATCCCGCCTCGATAAGGGTCGTGGTTCAGTCGCCTCTTTGCTGGTTCAGCAGGGCACCCTTCGTCAGGGGGATATCGTTCTTGCAGGGCTACAGTATGGCCGCGTGCGAGCGATGTTGGACGAGTCCTCGCAGCCCATTGACGACGCGGGCCCTAGTATCCCTGTAGAAATTTTGGGGCTAGATGGTACGCCAGATGCTGGCGACTCCTTTGTGGTTGTTGAAAGCGAGAAACGAGCTCGCGAGATCGCTGAGAGCCGCTCTGAGAAGTTGCGCACGAACCGATTGGCACGCCAGCAGGCAGCCAAGCTCGACAATATGTTCGAATCTATGACCGCCGGTGAGCGCAAAGTCTTGAACCTCGTTGTAAAGGCTGACGTGCGAGGATCTCTTGAGGCCCTCCAGGGTGCCCTGGCAGATCTTGGCAATGATGTGGTCAAGGTCAATGTAGTCGCCAGCGGTGTAGGTGGGTTGACCGAGTCTGATGTCAGTCTCGCGTTGACCTCTGAAGCGATTATGTTCGGTTTCAATGTCCGAGCCGATTCGGGTGCGCGTCGTCTTGCCGAGCAAGAAGGCGTAGAAGTCCGGTACTACAAAGTGATCTACGACTTGATCGACGATGTCAGATCCGCGCTCAGTGGTTTGCTGTCTCCAGAGCTCCGTGAGGAAATTATTGGCATTGCTGAGGTCCGAGATGTGTTCCGGTCACCGAAGTTTGGCCAGATCGCTGGCTGTATGGTGACCGAAGGCACGGTATATCGCTCCAAGCCGATTCGCGTACTTCGGGACAATATTGTTATTTACGAGGGTGAGCTCGAGTCGCTGAGACGCTTCAAAGATGACGCCAGCGAGGTCCGTAATGGTGTTGAGTGTGGTATCGGGGTGAAGAACTACACCGATGTTAAAGTGGGTGACCTCATTGAAGTCTTTGACGTCAACGAGATCGCACGAACACTCTGATCGCCAGTGCCTAAAGACTATAGCAGGACACAGCGTATTGGGGATTCTTTGCAGCAGGAGCTTGCTCGACTGCTGCAATTTACTCTCAGCGATCCGCGATTGAAAATGGTGAGCGTGACTGGCGTTGATGTCAGTCGTGACCTTTCTCATGCCAAAGTGTTTTTTACCCAAATGGGGGTCGATGACGCTGAAGCAGCCGCGGTGACAACGGCCACTTTAGATCGTGCCAGTGGTTTTCTAAGATCTGAGATTGCGAGGACTGCAACGTTGCGTACGGTACCCAAGCTGCGCTTTTGCTTTGATGAAAGTGTGGGGCGTGGTCGTGATATGGAGGCCCTCATTCGCGATGTGCGCGCTGCAGATATCGAGCTAGGAGCCGACTCAGATAGCACCGAGGAACAATAACGGTGGGGCGGCGTCGGCGGGGTCGTGCCGTCAACGGTATTTTAATTCTCGATAAGCCCTTGGGCCTCACCTCTAACGCCGCTCTGCAAAGATGTAAACGCCTATACGATGCTGCTAAAGCCGGCCACACCGGCAGTTTGGATCCATTAGCCACTGGTGTGCTGCCCCTGTGCTTTGGTGAGGCCACGAAGTTTTCACAGTTTGTACTCGATGCCGATAAGGCTTATACCAGCACCTTTGTGCTTGGCGTTGGTACCGATACCTTGGATGTCGAGGGCGACATCATCGCTCAGGAAGACGCCTCGTTTATCGATGTCAGTGCTGTGAAGCGGGCTGTATCAGGCCTGACCGGTGACATCGAGCAGGTGCCGCCCATGTACTCTGCAATAAAGCGCAATGGGCAGCCGCTGTATAAATTGGCTAGAAAGGGTGTAGAGGTGGAGCGTGCCTCGCGGCCTGTGAGTATTCATGAGTTTGAATGCTTGGCGTTTCGCCCCGGTGTGGCCGCTGAGGTTGATGTAGCGATCCGCTGTTCCAAAGGAACTTACATTCGTAGCCTGGCGGAATCGTTGGGTGAAAAAGTGGGGCTCCCGGCCCACGTTAGCGCTCTGCGTCGCACAATGGCGGGCCCTTACGCTTTGCACGAGGCTATTCCTCTAGCAGGCCTAGAGGAGCTCGCGGTAAACGGAGTGGAGGGCTTGGACGACTGTCTGCGCCCAATGGATGGGCCGCTGTCTAATTTGCCCTCAGTAAGCTTAGTTGAGTCCTCTACTTTTTACCTACAAAGAGGCCAGCCGGTGCTGGTGCCAAATGCCCCTAAAAATGGTACACTCAGGCTTTATGCGGCAGACAAACGCTTTATTGGCATCGGTGAAGTACTCGATGACGGGCGTGTCGCACCCAAAAGACTTGTGAACGACTCCTAAGTTTCTCGTAAGAGTATCTACGCAAGAACGGATTTCATAACGGACCTGTCTGTAAGCCTGCACGGACAGAGCCCGATCATACAAGCAGGTTGGAGAAGAGAACTATGGCTTTAGATGCAGCCACAAAGGCCCAAATTGTCACCGACTACAAGCAGTCAGAAGGCGATACGGGTTCCCCAGAAGTGCAAGTAGCACTGCTCACAGCAAACATTGAACAGTTGCAATCCCACTTCAAAGAGCACGCACAGGATCACCATTCTCGGCGTGGCCTTATTCGTATGGTCAACCAGCGACGTAAACTGCTGGATTACTTGAAAAGCAAAGACACAGCGCGCTACGCAAATTTAATTAAGCGTCTCGGTCTGCGTCGGTAAAGACCATTTTCTTGGCCGGCCAACGCCGGCCTTTTTATTTGTTGGAGAAAGTTAGTGAATGTAGTCAAAAAAACATTCCAGTACGGTGACCATGAGATCACCCTGGAGACAGGTCGTATTGCTCGACAGGCGAGCGGTGCCGTTATGGTTACCATGGGAAATACCAGTGTTTTATGCACGGTGGTCGCGGCGCGGGAAATGCGTGCGGGACAAGATTTCTTCCCGCTGTCGGTTCATTACATCGAAAAAAGATATGCAGTTGGAAAAATTCCGGGAGGCTTTTTCAAGCGAGAAGCGCGGCCCAGCGAAAAGGAAACGCTGACGTCACGGTTGATTGACCGCCCTGTTCGTCCGCTGTTCCCTAACGGGTTCATGAATGAAGTGCAGGTGGTTTGTACCGTTATGTCAGCTGACAACGAAACTGACCCTGATATTCCTGCAATGATTGGTACATCGGCAGCATTAGCTATTTCGGGCTGTCCATTCAACGGACCTATTGGCGGTGCCCGAGTTGGCTTTACTGAGGCGAAGGGTTATTTGTTAAACCCAAGCTACAGTGCTCTCAAGAGTAGTCAGCTCGATATGGTGGTTGCCGGCACTTCTGAAGCTGTGTTGATGGTTGAGTCTGAGGCTCAGGAGTTAACCGAAGATCAGATGTTGGGCGCGGTATTGTTTGCCCATCAAGAAATGCAAACAGTGATCAAAGCGATTAATGAACTGGTTGAAGAGGCGGGCAAGCCACGCTGGGACTGGTCTGCGGCGCCGGTAGACGAGGCGTTAAAAGCTGCTGTCGAAGCTGAGGCCAAGGCTGGCTTGGGTGAGGCATACCGCATTACTGAAAAAGCGGCGCGCTACGAGCGTGTTGGTGAAGTGCGAGATGCCACGATGGCCGCACTAGCGGTAGAAGGTGGTCCCTCTAAAGACGACATCAAGGACCAATTCAAGGCTCTCGAAAAGAACATTGTTCGGCAGCGCATCATCAGCGGTGAGCCGCGCATTGATGGTCGTGACGGCCGCACAGTTAGGCCTATCGTGTGTGAGGTCGACGTTCTCGACAAGGCACACGGCTCAGCTTTGTTTACTCGTGGTGAAACGCAGGCCATTGGTGCGGTGACGTTAGGCTCTAGTCGCGATGCACAGATCATCGACGCCCTCGAAGGCGAGCGACGGGATCCTTTTATGCTCCACTACAACTTCCCTCCCTACTCTGTGGGCGAGGCGGGTCGTATTGGTTTCACCAGTCGACGTGAGATTGGTCACGGTCGTTTGGCTCGACGCGGTCTTGCCGCGACACTGCCTACCGAAGAAGAGTTTCCCTACACGGTTCGCGTGGTATCTGAGATTACTGAATCAAACGGCTCTAGCTCCATGGCCTCTGTCTGTGTGGGCTCCTTGGCCATGATGGCTGCGGGCGTGCCCGTTAAGGCTCCGGTAGCAGGTATTGCGATGGGTCTTGTGAAGGAAGGCAATCAGTTTGCGGTACTCACTGATATCCTAGGCGATGAAGATCATCTTGGTGATATGGACTTCAAAGTGGCGGGTACTTCAGGTGGTATCACTGCGCTCCAAATGGATATCAAGATCGAAGGTATCAATGAGCAAATTATGGAGATAGCCCTCGAGCAGGCCATGCAAGCTCGCCTGCATATCTTGGGACAGATGAACTCAGTCTTGGCAGCACCCCGTGAAATCGTGTCAGAGAATGCGCCCAGCATGGTGCAGCTGAAAATTGATTCAGACAAAATACGCGACATTATCGGTAAGGGTGGAGCCACAATACGTTCAATTACTGAAGAATCTGGTGCGACCGTTGATATCGAAGACGACGGCACAGTGAAGGTCTTTGGTGTCACTAAAGAATCTCGTGATCACGCTGTTAACGCGATCATGGCGATTACCGCTGAAGCCGAAGTGGGTGCAATCTACGAAGGTACGATTGCGCGCATTGTCGATTTCGGTGCGTTCGTTACCATCTTGCCGGGCAAAGACGGTTTGGTGCACATTTCGCAGATCGCTGAAGAGCGTGTTGAGAATGTCACAGACTACCTGAAAGAAGGTGAGACGGTCCGGGTTAAAGTACTCGACGTGGACCAGCGTGGCCGTATTAAGCTCTCGATTAAAGAGGTTGCTGCTGATGAAGCGACCGATGCTGCAGAGCCTGCTGGGGAAGCCGAGCCTGAGGACCTTTCCGAGGAATAGGTCACTGAGCACCGATAAAAAAACCGCGACACGTCGCGGTTTTTTTATGTCTACCTTCAATGAAGCAGTAAAAAGACTACTGAGATGGCTAAGTGTCGTCGTTTCTGCGAGCCACCAGGTCCTGAACCACCGAAGGGTCAGCTAGTGTTGAGATATCGCCGAGGTTATCAAAATCGCACTCTGCGATTTTTCTGAGAATCCGTCGCATAATTTTTCCTGAACGGGTTTTTGGCAGCCCGGGGGCCCATTGAATAATGTCAGGCTTGGCAATGGGCCCTATTTCTTTGACGCAAAGTTGGATGAGCTCCGCCTTTAAATCATCGTTGGCTGTAATGCCCGCTTTTGGGGTGACATAGGCATAAATTCCTTGTCCCTTAATGTCGTGGGGAAATCCTACGACAGCAGATTCTGCTATGTCTGGGTGTTCTCCGAGTGCTGCTTCCACCTCGGCTGTACCCATGCGGTGCCCCGATACATTGAGGACGTCGTCAACTCGCCCCGTGATCCGGTAATAGCCCTCTGCGTCTCTCAGTGCGCCATCGCCGGTGAAATAATACCCGTCATAGGTACTAAAATAAGTATCGAGCATGCGCTGATGATCGTTGTACACCGAGCGTATTTGTCCTGGCCATGATCGTTTTATGGCGAGATAACCGGCAGCCTCGCCCTCAAGCACTTGGCCATTTTCATCGAGCAGCACAGGTTCAACGCCAAAAAATGGGAAGCCGGCGTAGCCCGGCTTGAGGGCGTGAGCTCCTGGCAGCGGCGTGATCATGATGCCCCCGGTTTCAGTTTGCCACCACGTGTCGACGATTGGACAGCGCCCGTCACCCACAATCTTGTGATACCACTCCCAGGCTTCGGGGTTAATGGGTTCACCGACTGAGCCAAGAACCCGCAGTGTTGTTCTAGAGTGGCGAGTGACCCACTCATCACCCATTCCCATCAGTGCGCGAATTGCGGTAGGGGCCGTGAAAAACAAAGTCACCGAATGTTTATCAACGACCTGCCAGAAACGGCCTGCGTCGGGATAGGTGGGAATGCCCTCAAAAATGACCGATGTTGCCCCGTTGGCGAGGGGTCCATAAACGATATAGGTGTGGCCTGTCACCCAACCTACGTCGGCGGTACACCACCAAATATCGTTAGCTTGATAGTCAAATACATAGCGGAAGGTCATTGCTGCCTGAAGTAGGTAACCACCCGTCGTGTGGAGTACCCCTTTGGGCTTTCCGGTGGAGCCTGAGGTGTACAAAATAAAGAGTGGGTCCTCTGCATCCATTGCCTCGGGAGCACATTCTGTCTCGGCTGCCTCGCAAGCCGAGGCATAGTCCACATCACGGCCGTCATGCCAATCGATCTCTCCACCCGTATGGGCCACCACAATGACGGACCTTACACAGCTGCAGCTCTCCAATGCGGTATCAACGTTGGCCTTGAGTGGAATTTTTCGTCCGCCACGAATGCCCTCGTCGGCAGTGATCACCATGGCGCAGTCGGCATCGTTAATTCGATTTTGGAGCGCCTCAGGTGAGAAGCCACCAAATACCACTGAGTGGATTGCGCCAATACGGGCACAAGCCAGCATGGCAAAGGTCGCTTCGGGTATCATGGGCATGTAAATACAGACCCGATCGCCCCGCCCAATGCCTTGTGACTTAAGAACGTTAGCCAGCCGGCAAACAGCGTTCTTCAGCTCCTCATAGCTGATACGCCTGCTGTTATTGGGGTCATCGCCCTCCCATATAAAGGCTGTCTGCTCAGCGCGCTCTGGGAGGTGTCTGTCGATGCAATTGACCGAGACATTGAGTTTGCCACCGACGAACCAATGGGCTTCTCCTGTGCTTATGTCTGCGTCTACAACCTGAGTCCAGGGTGCTTCCCAGTCGAGGAATTCTTGAGCGCGGGCCGCCCAAAATGTAGAGGGATCATCTAGGGATTCTCGGTACCACTGCTCGTAGGTTTCGGGGCTGATGTGCGCCTTGGAAAAACTCGCAGGTACTGGGTACAGGGGGTGCTCAGACATACTGGATCGCTCTTGTGGTAGACAACCATAAATTACACCCCCAGCTTACTATTATTGGGTTCAATGCTGAAGCTGACCGAGGTTATCTTTAAATTGATAGAGTGGTTGCAGGCTATCACCATGGCAGGATATTGCTGCGGCGCTGACCCTGCAGTGGAACGAAAGGAAATGGGTTAATAGCAGCAAGTAACAGCTCAACGGTGAGCTTAAAACCCTTCAAAAATAGTTTTCGTTACACGCTTATCACAAGTCACACTGGTTACATGAGAGTGAGTGGAAGCAGGGCTTAGGCACGTAGCTGGTCACGTAAAAGGTGTAGCCGTTAGATCCGTGCGACCCCATCACGGGTTGCACCCAGAGACGCTCTACTTTTTGTATGGCTCGAGGGTATTATTGTTCATGGGCTAGGAGTCTATTTGCGCCGTTAAGCGGCTTGAGAATAGAGATTCAGGTAGTCTTGACCGCGGCAGGTTTTCTGTCTGTTATAAGACGTGGTCTCAGCAACAAGACGTTAAAGGATGCGAACTATGAGCCAGTTGTCGGAAGCGCAGGCTAAAGAGTATTGGAAGCGCAATCGCAGTTTGATGATTCGCCTGATGATCATATGGTTTGTGGTCAGTTTTGGCTGTGGGATTTTGTGGGTCGACACCCTCAATCTTATTCAAGTGGGCGGCTATAAGTTGGGTTTTTGGTTTGCACAGCAGGGCTCTATTTTTGTGTTTATTGGTTTGATTTTTTATTACGTGGTGGCTATGGCCCGTTTGGATCGTGAGTTTGGGGTGGAGGAAGACTAATGGATCTGGCCACCATTACCTACATCGTTGTGGGTCTGACCTTTACGGTCTACATCGCAATCGCCATCGCAGCACGGGCAGGCTCGACTCAAGAATTTTATGTCGCGGGCGGGGGTATACACCCGATTGCTAATGGTATGGCAACAGCGGCAGATTGGATGTCAGCAGCCTCTTTTATCTCTATGGCGGGTTTGATTGGCATTTCCTACAACGGGTACGGAGGTTCGGTCTTTCTCATGGGTTGGACCGGCGGGTACGTGATTCTTGCCATGCTGTTGGCGCCTTACCTCCGCAAATACGGAAAGTTTACGGTACCCGAATTTATCGGAGATCGGTATTACTCGGACACGGCCCGGGTTGTTGCCGTTATTTGTCTGATTTTGTGTTCTGTGACCTATGTCATTGGGCAAATGAAGGGCATTGGTGTGGCCTTCTCCCGATTTTTGGAGACAGATTATGAGACCGGGCTGTACACGGGAATGGTCATTGTCTTTTTCTACGCGGTGCTGGGCGGTATGAAGGGCATTACCTACACCCAGATTGCGCAATATGTCGTGCTCATTCTGGCTTACACGATTCCGGCCATTTTCATTAGCTTTCAGTTGACGGGCAATCCCATTCCTCAGCTGGGCTTGGGCAGCACCTTGGTTGGTAGTGACACGTTCTTGCTCGATAAGCTCGACAGGGTATTGCTGGAAACGGGTTTCAAGGAGTACACGACTTCGGTACGGTTGAGCACGCTCAATATGTTTGCTTATACGGCCTCGCTAATGATCGGTACAGCCGGCTTACCCCACGTGATCATTCGCTTTTTTACAGTGCCTAAAGTTCGTGATGCGCGTAAATCAGCGGGATATGCCTTGGTTTTTATCGCCATTCTCTACACAACGGCGCCGGCAGTCGCCGCAATGGCACGACTGAATATTATGCAAACGATTGAACCCAATTCTGGGCAGCACTTATTGATTGAAGAGCGTCCCCAATGGTTTAAAAACTGGGAGCAAACGGGGTTGCTGGCAATACAGGACAAAAACGGTGATGGCAGGTTGCAGTATGTGGCCGACTCACAGCGTAACGAGCTGGTTAAGCTCGACAACGACATACTGGTGCTGGCCAATCCAGAAATCGCTCAATTGCCCAATTGGATCATCGCGCTGGTGGCCGCCGGTGGTCTCGCGGCAGCGCTTTCAACCGCGGCAGGGCTGCTGCTGGCCATCTCCTCGGCAATTTCCCATGACTTGCTGAAGAGCACTTTCTATCCGTCAATTTCCGAGCAGATGGAGCTCAATGCCTCCCGGGGTGCGATGGCGGTCGCTGTATTCGGGGCAGGCTACTTGGGTTTGAATCCCCCGGGGTTTGCTGCTGGCACTGTGGCACTAGCCTTTGGGCTTGCGGCGGCGTCTATTTTCCCGGCGTTAATGATGGGTATCTTTTCCAGTCGAGTCACTCGGGAGGGTGCCATCACTGGTATGGTGCTTGGGTTGGGGGTCACCTTGTTTTACGTTTTCCAGCACAAGGGGATTATGTTTGTCGCTGACTGGCGATTTTTACCCAGCCTCGGCAAAAATTGGTTTTTTGGTATAGAGCCAAATGCCATTGGTTGTGTCGGTGCCGCGGTCAATTTTATGGTTGCCCTAGGAGTGAGCCGTCTCACGGGTGAGCCGCCTGAGCGCGTTCGTAAACTTGTGCAAGAAATACGTATACCCTCTGGCTCTGTAACTGTGCCGCTTCACCACTAAGCCCCCACCCGTTTTATTTGGATGATTTGTATGTCGATGTTGACCAATAAGCATGTACTCGCCGCGCTGCTAGTGGCGCCTATTCTCGCAGTGCTCGCCTGGTATGGTGCCGGGCAACTCACCGATGATGTAGAGCAGCAGGCCGCCCCAGCACAGGGGGGGGCCTCCTATCCTTTAGTTGAACGTCCGGGCTGTCGCTATCCGGGTGGTAAATGTGGGCTGTCTAACGAGGGCTTTAAGTTGGCAATTGTGGTTCTGCCAACGGGGCAATTGCGCATGACGTCTGCAGTGCCATTAGATTTTGTGCTGGTTGGACTGGAGTCTGAGGGTGATCAGGGCCCCGTGAAGGCCTTACCTGTGTCGGCTGAACAGGATAGGTGGGTTCATAACTTTATTGTAATGCCGTCGAGTGAAGATCGACTCAGAGTAGTAGCCGGTGTCAGTGGAGCTTCTCTATTTGGTGACGTCGCGCTCACTTTTACTGAACCTAGCGATCAGTAATGCTCTATGACGATATTATCGATGAGGCGCGTTCCCTCTAGCGAGGCCGCACAGAAAATAGCAATATTTGTATCGTCCTCCTGGGCGGGCAGTAAATCCGAGCACCGTCTAGCCTCACAATATTCGCTGACAAAGCCAAGTGTGTTGAGGCGCTGGATGACACCGCTGCAAAGCCCTTCATAGTCTCTGGCCCCCCCCTGAATCGCATCGCTAGCAGCGATGAGGTTGCGATATAAGGCTGGAGCTAGGCCCAGCGCTTCTGAGGTCAGATAGTTGTTTCGAGAGCTGAGAGCCAGCCCGTCGGCATTACGCTGGGTTGGAACGCTTTCGATCCGAACGGGAATTCTCAGGTCAGCCACCATTTTTCTAATCACTAGCAGCTGCTGTAGGTCCTTCTCCCCAAACAAGGCAATATCAGCGGCAACTAGGTTTAACAGTTTACAAACGACTGTGGTCACACCGTCAAAGTGGCCGACACGCTTACTGCCACACAAAACATCGGTAAGGCCTGGAACGGTGACCTTGGTGTGGGCTTCTAAACCCGCGGGATATAGATCTTCTACGCCAGGCGTAAATACGAGGGCAACCCCCTCCGCGGTCAAGAGTTCAAGGTCTTGCTCCAGCGTTCTAGGATAGGCGTCAAGGTCTTCGGTGGGGCTGAACTGCAGTGGATTCACGAAGATCGAAACAACGACATGCTCAGCCATGGTCAAGCCTTGCCGAACTAGGCTTAGGTGCCCCTCGTGCAAATTGCCCATTGTTGGCACAAAGGCAACCGTGCCGTCTCCACGCACCGACTTAAGGCGTTGACGCAGCTCGTCGGAGTCTTTGGCTATCTCCATTGACCTCTGTACCTCGGCTAGGAGTAGGTGTGCTGTTCTTTGGGGTATACCCCACTCTTTACGGCTTCTACGAAGGCGCGCAAAGCGACCTGTACGGATGCTGAACCGGTCATGAAGTTCTCTACAAACTTCGGAGGGTGTTCGCTCAGCCCCAACATGTCGTGTAACACTAGCACTTGGGCGTCAGTACCTGGGCCTGCGCCAATGCCTATCACCGGAATATCAAGTTTTGAGCTAATGTCTGCCGCAAGGTGTGCAGGAATGCACTCAAGTACGAGTAAACTAGCCCCAGCATCCTGAATTTCAACGGCATCGGCTAAAATCGACTTGGCTTCTTTTGGGGTCCTTCCCTGTACTTTGTAACCCCCAAATACGTTCACGGATTGTGGCGTCAGCCCTAAGTGGGCACACACTGGGATACCGCGCTCTACCAGTTGATGGATGGTGTCACTCAGCCATACGCCCCCTTCGAGTTTGACCATCTGAGCTCCTGCTTGCATCAGCATCATGCCTGACGCCAAAGCCTTGTCGGTTGTGTCATAGCTCATAAATGGCATATCTGCGACAACGAGGGAGCGTGGTGCCCCGCGACAAACGCAGCTTGTGTGATAGGCCATGTCGCTGATGGTGACGGGTATCGTTGTGTCGTGCCCTTGCAACACCATGCCTAGTGAGTCGCCAACAAGAATTGTTTCAGCGCCTGCATCACTGATTAGCCGCGAAAAAGTGGCGTCATAGGCGGTCATCATGACGAACTTCTCGCCGTCCGATTTCATTTTATTCAGCGTACCGATGGTTATCTTGTCACTCATCTGCGCTATCCGATTGCCTTTGTGTCATCGTTGGGTTTCCTGTGGGTGCAAGGTTAACCGAAGAAGGTGGGATTGAAATAGTGCCGGCCACTACGAATATCGAGTAGGTAATCGACAAGTTGAGAAAAATCTTCGTGTCCCTGCGATAAATCGATCTCGTTAGCATTAACGATCAGTAACGGAGCGGCGTCATAATAAAGAAAAAACTCGCTGTAGACCTCGTTGATTTGCTCAAGGTACTCGCGATCGATTCTGCGCTCGCTGGCTACGCCTCGCGTCAATATGCGGTCAAGGAGGCGGTCAGGAGAGGCCTGCAGGTAGATGACCAAGTCGGGTAGGGGCGCATCTATTGTGAGCTGTTGAAACACCTTTTCGTAGAGAGCGTACTCATCGGGGTCTAAATTGATCCTGGCAAACAAAGGGTCCTTGTCTATTAAGAAGTCAGACACCCTGACAGGCTCAAATATGTCGGTTTGTCGAAGATCGGCAATTTTTTGGCTGC
>ENA-UZWX01015356-UZWX01015356.1-metagenome-genome-assembly--contig:-Day-4---50m-contig-15356_pt1 | contig 12944 bp, 13 predicted proteins | sample MGYA00260347_ERZ794907 | MGnify/ENA metagenome assembly ERZ794907 | reverse complement strand
CCTCACGCGTACTGACAATATCCAGCACTTAGCTACGCAGCCAAGCCCAAAAATTCTTAAAACGCACTACATCGACCTCAGGTGAAGCACTCTTACGTGCTTCGCGGCGTCATCCTGCCGCCCACAGTAGATTGTCACCGGTGCGCTTTTTGATCCTGTTATCTCTGCTGTTTGCGCGCTCAGCTTTTATTCTGCAGGGGCCTCCAACTTCACCGACAAACTGTTCACACAATAGCGTAGGCCGGTCTCCGTAGGGCCATCAGGAAACACGTGCCCTAGATGTCCCCCACATTTCTGACACAAGATCTCAGTTCGCACCATTCCGTGGCTCATATCTTTATCTTCTTTGACGGCATCACCACTCGCCGCCCGATCGAAACTTGGCCACCCGCAACCTGCGTCAAATTTACTGGTCGATTCAAATAGCGCCTCACCGCAGCCACGGCAGTGGTAAATACCATCCTCGAAAACATTCCAATACTCGCCCGTAAAGGCTCTCTCAGTCCCCTTTTCACGCAGCACTGTGTATTCGTCAGCGGTCAGCTGGCTGCGCCACTCTTCCTCGGTCACTGCTTTTTCATCGTTTGCCATAAAAACTTCCACTCTCTTTTTTCATAGGAACTATTGCGCCCGCATAGGCAATGCACCCAAGGCAACAACCAAGCGATTCAGACGGTCAGAACAATTCGGCGGCATGAGCACGGGTCGACCACGCAACTCTTGCCGCAATTTGTAGTTGCGTCTCAATCTGTCAAAGTCACGCGGCACGACCGCCTGCACACATACTTTACTCAATTCAGCGCAATCCTTGTTTGGATCATAACTCGCCAAAAGCAACCGCGTCAGCCAAGCGGCCTCCGGCAAGTCCGGCGCCTCTAAAACCGCGGACATATCGATGGGCGAAGCTGCAGAAATTTCGCCACCGAACCGCTTACCAGTGAGCGCATGGACCAACATATTGGTAGCCGCGACTTTTGCACCAAGGGTGTAGCCAGCAATGTGTGCCGTGCCCACAGATACCATCGCGAGTTGAGCCGCGGACACTGACGGCTCATCTGGCCAAACGTCCAGCACAATGTCTGCGCTGTTTTCAGCTAATGCCTGCAACGCAGCTTCTGTTACCAACTCCCCGCGGGCGGCGTTAATAAAGAGTTGTCCAGCCGGCATTTTCGAAGGAAGAGGCGCATCAATCATAGCTCGGCTAGGCCAAGGGCTTTGTCCGTGCAGTGCCGCGTGAACAGTGACGATATTTTGTTGCAGGACAAACTCTAACGAAGAGCTTTTGATGTCAGGCGGCACGGTTTCCCATGGGTCCCAGACCGTCACATTGCCTCCCAGCGCCAAAATAACGCCAGCAAGCTGCCGACCTACATGGCCGTAACCCACGATTCCGACAGTGGCACCCATCAGAATCTCTGCAATACGCCCCCGAGCCGCTAAAACTGAACATACGTACTCGGTGACTGCGTTGGAGTTTGCGCCTGGGGCCGCTGAAAATTGAATGTCCCGAGATTTAAGATACTCAGTGTCCACATGTTCGACACCCGCGGTAGCCGAGCCGACAAACACCACCGACGACTGCGCTAGAAGCGCCGGGGTTACCTGAGTTACTGATCGCACCAGAAGCACGTCAGCATCCACCAAATGACTGGGATCAATCTCTCTACCAGCGAGGGTTGTCAGGCTCGTGCTAAGCGACAGCAACTCAGGTGTGATCTGTATGTTTTCATCTGCAACAATCCGGTAAGCCATGCTTTAGCACTCTATGCTCGCGCCTTGCGCAGCGCCTGAGCGAAGCGCGCGGCCCGAAAGGGCAACCCGTGATTGTTAAACCGCGCCTGCTCCCGACGCAGCTGATTCTGAAACTGCTCCAGCATGGCTGCTGGAATTTCTAGACTTAAATTGTCGAGACTTGGTGCAAATGCTATGCCCGCTGCAGCGCAAAAAAAACTCTCAAGAGCTTGAGGCTTGGCTTCTACACAAAAGAAAGCCGCTTGCTGCTGAGTATCGCGGCCATCGGCGGTATACCAATAACCATAGTCGCTAAAGCGCCGGCGGCGTGAACCAGCCACACACCAGTGAGCCACCTCATGGAGCGCGCTGCGTGCATAATCCCTGCAATAGTAAATTTCAGCCGGTGCGCCCGACGTGGGGGGCTGATAAAGCGGTTCGTCGGCCCCACCCACCAGCCGAGTATTAAATTCTGCAGCAAAGGCCCTTGAAAACACGCCCTCAATACATCGCGCATCGAGCCCCATTGCCATGAACGCATTCACCTAAAGCCTAGGACATCTGCTTCTTGATAAGAAAGGTGTAAACACCACTGGCGTCATCGACGCTACTGTCCACAAGTTCGTGCTCTAAAAATTTGCAGAACTGGGGGACATCCCGTTGAGTGGAAGGATCCGTCGCATTTAACCGCACATACCCAGCAGGTGCGGCCTTGCGAATCGCGTTGTGCAGAAGCATAACAGGCTCTGGACACTTCAACCCAACGGCATCTATCACTGCTGGCTCGGGTTTCAGCGGCGATTTTTGATCGTCCTCAATCAGCCGAGAGCGATGCGCGTTATCACGATACGCGCTCAAGAGTTCGGTTTTCGAAACCGCAGTGTCATGCGGTCGCTCTCGCCAATGGCCAAATATTTTTCACGATCGGCCTCATCGCCACTCAAACTCGGCGGTAACGTCCAAACACCACCGGGATAATCCTTGGTATCTCGAGAATTGGCGTTTATCTCACTGCGCGCATCTAACTCAAAGCCCGCAAGCTCAGCGTATTCAATCACCTGTTCCTCGGTGACGTAGGCAGTTTTACGCATGACATCCAAAGGAGTGCCTGGCTTAGCTCTGTGCTGGACCAAACCGAAAACCCCACCGGGCTTCACCGCGTCAAAAATTGCTGAAAAGTAGGTTTCCACCTGATCAGCGCGCATCCACGAATGGACGTTTCGGAACGCCACAGCAAGGTCTACGGTACCTGGCTCGGCAGGCACTAACGCCGCAGGCGGCTGCAGTTCAGTGACCACAACATCGCCGTAAACATCATTATTTTCGCCTAACTTGCGAAGAAAGCCCCCCAGAGAACGTCGCGTATAAGCACCGCCGTTAGGCGTACCATGCGCCGCCAGATAAGTGCCCTGATCACGCAGCAAAACCGCTAGCACCTCGGTATACCACCCGCCACCCGGGGCAACTTCCATCACGGTCATGCCAGAGGCCAGTCCGAAAAACTCCAGAGTTTCTTTAGGGTGCCTCGCAGCATTTCGCGCAGCGTTACCCTCGCTGCGATGGGCACCTGTTAATGCGGTATCCCAGTTAAGCTCGGCGTTTGCCAAAGAGGTAAGCGCCAGCGCGCTTATGAGAAAAGTGAACTTGATCAATTTCATCGATTATTCCTTTGGGTTCGAGGCAACAGAAATATCCCTGTTTCTGTTGATGAGTCTATCTGCTTTTAAGGTCGTTCTGTAATCGTAGATAGAGCAATATTTTTGCACTTGTCACGGGGTTACGGTACTCCCATTGAGGAAACATTTCGCTCCGGCCTATCAGGAGCTCTTGCGCACCGGGCCGTCATGAACTCTGTTCTGAGAGAAGTGTAATCGCTTTGCCAAGCGACATCAGCTAGTCGGGGGATTGGTTTCGCCACCGGTGCAACAACCAACCCGCGAGCGCTGCGAGTGCAATAACGATGCCAATCACCAAGATACTCTCGAGCACCAGCCGGAACATATTGCTGGCCGGAACACCAACAATGTCGATTGCGCCCCAAAATAAAGCGCCCGTGGCTACGACTGCTAACAGTGAAGTTCTTACACGTCGTCTAAGGCGTTTATCCCAAAAATACGGCTTCACAGTTACTCAGAGATCCCAGAGGTAGCCGCCCCGGGGATTACTGGCGTCAACGATTCAACATCCGCATTTTGCCCTCGATGACGTAGCCAATGATCCATTAAAACCAGCGCGACCATAGCCTCAGCAATGGGAACAGCACGAATTCCCACGCAAGGATCATGCCGCCCTGTGGTGATGACCTCGGTAGCGTTTCCGGCAAGATCAATACTGTCGCCAGGAATTCTAATACTCGAGGTAGGCTTCAGAGCGATGCTGGCGATCAGGGGCTGACCCGATGAGATGCCACCAAGCACACCTCCGGCATTGTTGCTGGTGAACCCCTCTGGTGTAAGCGCATCTCGATGTTCAGATCCGCGTTGTTCAACTACGTTGAAACCAGCGCCAATCTCCACGCCTTTGACGGCGTTTATACCCATAAGTGCACTGGCAATTTCGGCATCGAGGCGATCAAAAATAGGTTCTCCCAAGCCCGGCGGCAAACCATCGGCAACAACCGTAACGCGCGCACCGATCGAATCTCCCGATTTATTGAGGGCCTGCATAAACTGCTCAAGCTCTGGGATAATCGCAGCATCGCCGCAAAAGAAGGGGTTGGTTTCGACAACGTTCCAGTCTAATGCCTCAGGGATAATAGGGCCCAGCTGCGCCAGGTGACCCCGAACAGAAACACCCTGAAGCGCCAGCCACTTTTTTGCAATTGCGCCGGCTGCGACACGCATTGCAGTTTCACGAGCTGACGAACGCCCTCCTCCTCGATAATCGCGCACGCCGTACTTTTGTTGGTACGTGTAATCAGCGTGGGCAGGTCTGAAGGTTTCCTTGATCTTGCTGTAGTCTTTAGAGCGCTGATCCGTGTTGCGAATTACAAGGCCTATCGAGGTCCCTGTTGTTCTACCTTCGAACACTCCTGACAAAATCTCGACCTCATCGGCTTCGCGACGCTGCGTGGTGAAGCGTGATTGGCCAGGCTTACGACGATCTAAATCTACCTGCAAGTCAGCCGTGGTTAATGACAATCCGGGCGGGCAGCCATCGATAACGGCCCCCAGAGCGGCACCATGGCTCTCTCCAAAAGTCGTTACCGTAAATAATTTTCCAAGTGTATTACCTGACATAGCTCAGCCTCCTTGGCGCATTATACCTGTGAAGACCCACTATCCGTGAGATCAATCGAAGCCTTTAGTTCGCTCGCTGAAACCACACATACACCATGCCCACCACTGGCTAATTCGAGCCATGTAAAGGCAATATCTGGATAACTGGCTATGAGTGCTGGGGCGCTGTTTCCCACTTCTAAAAATAACACGCCCTCGGGCGATAAAACGTATACAGCTTGTCGTAGGAGTTCGTGTACTAAATCAAGACCATCGTCCCCTGCCGCCAGCGCGATTCGGGGCTCATGATGAAACTCCCTTGGCAGATTAGCCATGTCCTCAGCATCGACATAGGGGGGGTTAGCTAAAATGATGTCCACCGACTCAGGGGCCAGTGTCGCCAGTAGATTTGCCTGCACGCACAGAGTATTTGGCAATGCCTGAGTGCGCCGATTGGCTTCAGCCAACGCTAAGGCTCGATTATCGATATCTAACAATAAAACAGACGTTTCGGGAGAGTGGAAGGCTGCTAACAACCCTAAACTACCCCCACCACAACAAACATCCACAATTCGCTTGGGTACAGAGTGGTCAAACCAGGGGCTATAGCCCTCGTGAATCACTGACATGAGCGGGGACCTGGGCACTAACGCGCGGTCATCGCACCAGAACGTGAGCGCACCCAAAGCCGCGTAACCAATAATGTAGGCAGTGGGAAGTCGATCCTCCAAGCGCTGCCGCAAAAATCCCTGCAGTTTTTCTAGCCCTTCTGAAGACACATCCAAGTCAAGAATCTCAGAACCCGTTAGCGGATCCAGGCCCTCTGCCGCGAGCACCAGCGCAACAGCCTCATCATGGGCATCGAGATAGCCATGACCGAAGTGCAGGTCTCCTGCCTCAAGCCGTGACTCCGTGGTAATCAGAATTTCTCGGAAGGTCGCCAACTGACTGCCCTAGTAACATTATGAGCTGCGCATGCTAACATCGCGCCTGAAATTTTGGAGGCCCTATGGAAGCGCATTGGCGAAGTATTATCGAGCACATTGGTGAGAACCCGGAGCGTCCTGGCTTGGTCGATACACCCAAGCGCGCAGCCAAAGCCTTTGAGTTTTTAACTCAGGGTTATGACCAAGAACTGTCGAATGTCGTAAACGGTGCCCTATTCCCCTCCGATTCCAGCGAGATGGTGCTCGTGCAGAACATTGAGCTCTATTCACTCTGCGAACACCATCTACTCCCTTTTATTGGGCGTTGTCATGTTGCGTACCTGCCAGAGGGAAAGGTCTTGGGCCTTTCCAAGGTGGCGCGGGTTGTCGATATGTTCGCCCGCAGACTGCAAATACAGGAACAACTCACCGTTCAGATCGCAGAAAGTATTAAGCAGGTAACGGGCGCTCAGGGCGTTGGGGTGATCATTGAAGCCGAACACATGTGCATGATGATGCGAGGGGTACAAAAGCAGAATTCGGTGACCAAGACCTCCGCGATGCTAGGAACATTTAGATCCGATGCCCGAACTCGAGAGGAGTTTCTGTCGTTATTGCAACTGCGATCAACGCATCGCTAAAACCGCAAAAGACGGGGGCAGCCAATATACAATGAGTCAATAAGATCAACGGCAAACGCCAAAATCTTACCTAAAGAGGCCACTACCCCACGAGATCGCGCACATTGACCACGCCAGCAGAAAACGCCGCTCTGATAATGTCACTCTGCCGCCTGAGGCCTAATTTTTGACGAATGGTATTTTTGTGAGCATGGATCGTTTTATCAGAAAGGCCTAACTCAAAACCGATTTCCTTGGGGCTGAAACCCAAGGCGAGACGTTTCAGCACATCGAGCTCACGCACACTGAGCAGGTTCACAGGAATTGCTTCGTCATCAATGTTAACGACTGACGCTCCCAGCTCCGCACCAAAAAAATGATTGCCCTGCATGATTGCGCGCAGAGCATCAACAAGCTGCTCATGGGTCGAGACCTTTGAGAGAAAACCCAGAGCACCAAACGCAATGGCATCATGCACGTAGTTCCGAGAATCCAACAGTGTAAAGACCAAAATGGCCAACTGTGGGTGCCGGTAAGTGAGCTCACGAATTTCGGACGTGACACTCTCATCCCCCAGCTGCAAATCCATTATCAGGACATCAGGCACCGCTACCTCAAACTGAGCGTTTAAGTCTGCAACTGATTGGAAGACGCCCTGAACTTCGAATTCAGGGATCGCATCCACAAGGGCACCGATACCGGCAGCGATAGTGGCATGGTCGTCCAAAATGACAACTTGATGAGTAGAAACAGAAGCGTCCATACCCGTAGTCTAGACTAGTCCGCTCATATGACCAAAGAAACTCTCTCGAGGCTGGGTAAGGCGTTCAATCCATGCCCTTTAACAACTTCTACAGCGACAATTTGGTGGCAACTATGAGAGCGGAGCGCCCTTAAAAAACTCTAAATTTGGACTTCGCTATTGGCAACTGTGCCTAGCCCTCGCCCGTGACCAGCTATCGCTACCGACGCCCAGCCACCAGGCGCCAAGGGCGCCAAAGCCGTGCTATCGAGCCAATACCACAGGAGTTCAGACACAAAAGGTTGGTGACTGACCAGCAATACATGCTTCTCCTGCCGTTCAAAAACCGCCTCTACGTCTGTCAATACGGCACTTGGGGCGAGCCAAGCTTCTGCTGTGGGGGAAACTGCCAAAGCCTTTCCAACGATGTCTGCAGTTTGAAGCGTGCGTAACCAAGGGCTGCTTAAGACGCTCGTGACGCTGGGCAATAATTTATCGTGAGTACGTTCTTCAAAGCGCAATACCGCCTTGCTCAACGCTTGTATACCGAACGTCGTGAGCGCCCGATCACGATCACGGGGAGCACTACCCGCCTCCCCGTGGCGCCAAACAGTCACCAGCACGCTACTGGGCCATCTCCAAAAGCAGCTTGTTTAACCGACTGACGTAGGTGGCAGGATCGTCAAGGGTAGACCCTTCAGCGAGGGTTGCCTGGTCAAACAAAATCTGGGTGAGATCAGCAAAACGCTGCTCATCAGACTCCTGGTCCAGTCGCTGTATCAGTGGGTGCTCGGTATTAAGCTCTAACGTCGGCGGCGCATCTGGCACGGCCTGACCTGCCGCTTCCATGATACGGCGCATTTGCGCGCCCATTTCGTGCTCACCGACGACCAGACATGCCGGTGACTCAGTCAGCCGAAGCGTGGGGCGCACCTCTGCAACCTTACCACCCAGTTCTTCCTTCATGCGCTCGATAAGGCTTTCGTGTGTTTTGCTGGCCGTCTCTAAAGCGGCCTTCTCTTCTTCGTTCTCAGTGTCAAATTCCAGACTCCCGCGAGCCACATCTTTCAGCTCTTTCCCGTCAAATTCCATGAGATGGCTCATCAACCACTCATCAATACGATCGGATAACAGCAGGACCTCGATACCCTTCTTTCGGAACACTTCCAAGTGCGGGCTGTTTTTTGCAGTAGCGTGATTTTCTGCCACGACGTACCAAATCGCATCCTGCCCTTCAGGCAGCCGCTCACAATATTCAGGAAGGCTGACCGTATGCTCGGGTGCATCGCTGTGGGTAGATGCAAAGCGCAGTAATTTTGCAATTTTTTCCTTATTCGCAAAGTCCTCTGCGGGGCCCTCTTTCAACACCTCTCCGAAGGTGTCCCAAAACTGCTGATATTGCTCTGGCTCTGACGTCGCCATTTTTTGCAACATATCCAATATTCTCTTGGACATGGCGCTCTTCATGGACTCGACGTTGCTATCCTGCTGCAAAATTTCGCGCGAGACGTTTAACGGCAAATCGTTAGAATCGAGCACGCCCTTCACAAACCGCAGGTATAACGGTAGGAACTGCTCAGCATCATCCATAATAAATGTGCGCTGAACATAGAGTTTTAAGCCTCTAGCCCCCTCACGATTCCACAGGTCAAAGGGCGCCTTTGCGGGAATGTACAAGAGCGATGTGTACTCAAGCTTGCCTTCAACCCTGTTGTGGCTCCACGTGGCAGGCTCCTCAAAGTCGTGTGAGATATGCTTGTAAAACGCTTGGTACTCCTCATCAGATACGTCGGTGCGACTTCGCGTCCAAAGGGCTTGCGCTTCGTTGACCGCCTCCCACTCAGCTGGGGCCACCTCAGCATCTTCAGCTTCGTCGTCACCGGCAGGCATATCAGTGGCCTTCAACATCATCACGGGCACTGAAATGTGGTCCGAGTATTTCTTAATGACACTGCGAATTCGAAATTCGGAGGCAAATTCATCGGCATCAGATTTAAGGTGCAAAATTACGGTCGTACCTGATGCATCCCGGTCTGACGCGGTCACGGAAAATTCAGCCTCACCCGCAGATTCCCAATGGGTCGCCTCTGAGCTAGGAGTGCCTGCTTTACGGGTAACCACCTCGACTCGGTCAGCGACAATAAATGCCGAATAAAACCCTACGCCAAACTGACCAATCAGTTGGGAGTCTTTTTTGTCATCGCCACTGAGATTATCTAAAAAAGCCGCAGTACCCGACTTCGCAATAGTCCCTAAATGCTCAATGACCTCGTCACGGCTCATGCCAATACCGTTATCGGAGATCGTGACCGTTTTCGCCTCGTCATCGACCCCAACCTGTATTTGATACTCGGAAACCCCCTCCGCTAACTTGCCATTCTCAATCACTGCAAAGCGATGTTTATCTATGGCATCTGATGCATTTGAAATTAACTCTCTGAGGAAGATTTCCCGATTCGAGTACAAAGAATGAATCATTAAATGAAGCAGCTTTTTAGCTTCAGTCTGAAAACCCATTGTTTCAGTGTTGTTGGTTTCAGTGGCGGCAGTCATTGGCGTTTTTCCTAAGTTTTCGCTGTCACATGGGAGGTGGAGGCAGCGAGTCGAAATTTCAAGGCCGACACCATAACGCAACGCCTCATTTTTGATTCCTGTCCTCAGCGGGTTTTCACGCATTAGCAGCAACTGCCGCTGCCCATCAAAAGACGGCAGCCACATGGCAACACTGGTCGCGGGATGTGCTTTACGCCACACTAGCCTGCCATAATAGCCTTCGGGGCAAAGCACTGGATATTATGTTGGAAAAACGAGCAACCGGGGCTATTGATGCATTGCGGCGGGTTATTTTCCTTGTCTGCGCCTCGCTATGCCTTCACGGCACGCCTAGTTCAGCCGAGGATGCACTTGAATTCGATGTTGGGGGCCTCATGTTCGGGGACCTCTATCATCTTCCCAGCCACCACACCCCGGAGGGAGACAACGCAACCGGGGCCGTCCTTCGGCGCATCTTTCTGACCACAGATGTCCGTTATGGCCACGATTGGACGGGACGCCTGCGGTTCGAAGCCTTTCATGAGGGTGCTTTCGAGAATTACGAGCTCTCGCACCGAATACAAGACTTGGGTGTAGGAAAAAAACTGGCGGGACATCAGGTATCCGGTGGGCTGATACCGACAATATCCTTTGATCTTATTGAAGCTTTTTGGGGAAAACGCTACCTCATGCGCACGGCGCCAGACATGCAAGGGATTGCTGCGAGAGATCTCGGGATCTCCGCCAAGGGAAAGCTGAACCAATCCGGCAAGTGGTCATACCGAGCGATGTATGGGTCCAGCGAAACTTGGGAGGCTGATAAAAATCCCCACGACAAGTTCATGGGAGCCATGACCTGGCGACCTACGCCAGACGTACTCTTTGACGCCTATGTTGACCATGAAGCCCGCCCCGGTAACTTTGATCGCAGCACTTATCAGTTATTCGCCGCACAGCAGACTGAACCCTACTCGCTAGGGTTGCTCTACACCTATCAGGACCGGCAAGAAGACCCCACGCTCGAATTGGCGGCCCTAATGGGCGTGGCTCACTTTAGTGACAAAATCGATTTAATTACGCAGGTACAGCGGCTGTTTCAGCCCAGTATCAAAGGCAATGATATTGCGTACATTCCCTTCGACCCCAGTGCGACCGCTACAAATATCGTCGCTGGCATTGAATACCAACTGTCCGACCATTTTTTCATCACCCCGAATATTGTGTACACCCACTACGGAGTCAATCCACAGGGGGTGCGACCTGAGGACGATCTTCATCTGCGGCTCACGTTTTTCTTTAATTACGAATAGTTTGTCAGGGGACTAGATTCTTTGAGAGCTAATCGCTGAAATTCCTGCAATCATTGCGCTGGCGGGTTGGCACGGCCACAAAGCGGGGAAGCAATTAAATAGAATGCGATTGGAAGTCTTGGAGGGGCCAGTCCCCGAAGTTTCTGAGGACTGGAGGAGCGATAACGCTGGCAAGGCTACAGGTAGCGCTTACCAGCGGGCTATTTACCAGCCGGTTAGTTCCGCCATAGCTGCGCCAATATCAGCGAGGGAGCGGACCGTTCGTACACCGGCGTCTTCAAGTGCAGCAAACTTCTCATCCGCGGTGCCTTTGCCACCAGAAATAATGGCACCGGCGTGACCCATACGCTTACCCTTTGGCGCAGTAACACCAGCGATGTAGGACACAACGGGCTTGGAGACGTTGTCCTTAATAAAGGCTGCAGCTTCCTCTTCGGCAGTTCCACCAATCTCACCGATCATGACAATGGCTTCGGTTGAAGCATCTGCCTCAAACAAGGTCAAAATATCAATGAAATTAGATCCTGGTATAGGATCGCCACCAATCCCCACACAGGTTGACTGGCCAAAGCCAGCATCCGTTGTTTGCTTAACGGCCTCATAAGTCAGTGTGCCTGAGCGGGACACAATGCCTACACGCCCTGGCAAATGAATGTGACCCGGCATGATGCCAATTTTACAGGCTCCGGGTGTGATCACTCCTGGGCAGTTAGGCCCAATCAGCCGCACACCCAGCTCGTCACATTTAACTTTGCATTCGAGCATGTCTAATGTGGGGATGCCTTCGGTGATGCAGACAATCAGTTGTACTCCCGCATTTGCAGCCTCGAGGATCGAATCCTTACAAAAGGCAGCCGGCACATAAATCACTGATGCATCAGCGCCTGTTTGATCGACAGCCTCATCAACTGTGTTGAACACAGGCAAATCTAAATGCTTCTGACCGCCCTTGCCGGGAGTGACACCACCGACCATCTTAGTGCCGTAAGCGATGGCTTGCTCTGAATGAAAAGTTCCCTGAGAGCCTGTGAAGCCCTGACAAATAACCTTCGTGTTCTCATCGATTAAAATACTCATTGGGCACCTCCCGCGGCAGCGACGACTTGTTCTGCAGCGTCAGTCAGACTTGAAGCCGCTTTAATATTGAGCCCGCTATCGGCCAACACCTTCTGGCCAAGCTCGGCATTGTTACCCTCGAGCCTGACGACCACTGGAACAGTGACGCCCACTTCCTCGACGGCACCAATAACGCCCTCAGCAATAAGGTCACAACGAACAATTCCGCCAAAGATATTGATTAGAACGGCCTTAACATTTTCGTCCGAAAGGATGATTTTAAATGCTTCCGTGACCCGCTCTTTAGTGGCACCGCCGCCAACGTCTAAAAAGTTTGCAGGTGAACCCCCATGCAGCTTCACAATATCCATGGTTCCCATGGCTAAACCCGCACCGTTAACCATGCAGCCAATGCTGCCATCTAACGCCACGTAGTTGAGATCCCATTCCGCGGCGTGCGCCTCGCGAGCATCTTCCTGTGAAGGGTCATGCATCTCGCGAAGATCAGCGTGCCGATAAAGCGCATTGGAGTCGGCTACAATTTTAGCGTCAAGACAATGCAGGTTACCTTCGTCAGTGATCACCAATGGATTAACTTCGATTAGCGCCAGATCCTTGTCCTGAAACAGCTTTGCCAAACCGACAAAAATAGCGACAAACTGCTTAACCTGCGCTCCTTCCAGACCCAATTTGAAGGCCAGCTCGCGGCCTTGATAAGGCTGCGGACCCGTTAGTGGGTCAATTTCGGCTCGCAGGATTTTCTCTGGAGTCTCCTCGGCAACCTTTTCAATTTCAACGCCACCTTCAGT
>ENA-UZWX01003878-UZWX01003878.1-metagenome-genome-assembly--contig:-Day-4---50m-contig-3878_pt1 | contig 12948 bp, 7 predicted proteins | sample MGYA00260347_ERZ794907 | MGnify/ENA metagenome assembly ERZ794907 | reverse complement strand
GGACTCCGATCCTTCGCTGACCAATCTGCTTACAAGTGGGGACTGCGCTAACGCTTAGCGCGCGCTGGGTCTGATAAAACTGCAGGGGGCGCTCCAGGAAAGTTATCTTTCGGTAACGCACTAGCGCTTCCTGAACCCAAACGCCTGTGCAGATTATTAAAATTTTGGGTGCAAAAGATGCCATTGTGCTCTTTAATCTAGAGTCCGACGGGATTTTTGAAAACACTTCAGCAAATGCGCCTTTGGCTACAAACTTTTTTCGTTGCCTTATTGCTATTACCCCCCAGTCCAAGGGCGGACTACTTGTCCGACTCAGAAATCGACTTTTTCACTGCACCGTTTTCAAAAAATCTAACACAACAAACCGTAGAACAGTCATTTCAAGACTCTCGCGGTGCGATGTGGTTTGTTACGAAAGAGGGACTGAACAAATATACTGGCCTTAAGCTCGATAACTTTCGCCACTCACCTAAAGACGACCAATCATTATCTTCTAACAACGTCACTAGAATCGTTGAAGACTCTTCCGGCAGTATTTGGGTGGCTACTCAGGGAGCCGGACTCAACAAATTCAATCCAATATTACGCACTTTCTCACGACTCTATTCAGACCCAAATAATAGAAATTCCCCTTTCTCAAACAGCATCTACTCTTTATCAGCGTCCGAGAGCGAAGATATCTGGCTTGGGTACGCCAACTCTTTCAGCGCATTCAACCCCGCAAGCGAGAAATTCCGACACTTCACCCCAGACTCACTAGGAATACCCGACTTCGGAGTTGTATATGACTTCGCCCACATCAAGAACGGGACCGTTTACATAGCAACACAACTCTTAGGCACTCTAAAACTCGAACCAAATCGAAGCTCTATAAGCCGAGTTACCACCCCAAAAGAGCAGTCGAATTACTCTAATAACTACGCCGTAACACAGCTACTCGTTGGTAAAAACGATGATTTATGGATGGCACATGGTGTCGACGGTGTTAGTAAATATAACCGGGCCACAAGGGAAATTACCACTTTCCGTCACCAGAATACCAACCCGCTATCTCTCTCGTCGGACAGAGTTTACGATCTTTACATGGACCGGAGTGACGACATATGGATCGCCACGTATGAAGGACTGAATCTTTACCGCCCTGAGACAAATACATTTACCAAATATACGTCATCAAACTCCAATTTACCTGCAGATGCCATCTCGAGTGTATTTCAATCGAGAGAAGGACAATACTGGGTTGGCACCATCTACGGCCTCGCGAGCGGCACACTAAGCCACTTCCCAAAGTACGACGACGTCAGTCGCAACTTATCGAGCAATGCGGTCAACGCATTTGCCGAAACCTCTGATGGCAGTATCTGGGTAGGAACAGATAATGGTTTAAATCGACTAGTGCCGGGGAGTGAAAAATTTGCCTGGACTAACGAGTTCACCAACCCCGGGTTATCAAGTCCTATCGTCATGAGCCTTCTTGGAGAAACAAATACGTTATGGGTAGGCACTTATGACGGAGGCCTAAACAAGATCAATTTATTAGAAAATACTGTCGAGGCATATCAACATAATCCGAATGACGACAAGACTATCGGATCAAACGGAGTGACCTCTATTTTAAGAACTTCCGACGGAACATTGCTCATTGGCACCTACGGCGGCGGGCTTGCTGCTTATGAACCCACGTCAAACACATTCAAAAACTTCCAAGCTGCAAGAACACCCGGATCTATCAGCAGCAATCAGGTAATAGCGCTGTACCAGGACTCGCTAGGATTCGTTTGGATTGGAACCGAAGATGGTCTGAATAAGTTCGATCCTGAGTCAGAGGAGTTCATAAGTTTCCAGCAAGACTCTAAGAAATCCGAGGGTTTACTAAGCAACCTGATTTGGGCATTTCATGAAGACCCTGATGGTCGGCTTTGGTTGGGTTCGTCAGGCGGGGGCCTCATGAGTTGGACAAGAGACGATAGAGCAGCGCTTGAAGAGAGTTTTGTTGACCATTCGAATGAGGTTAGTTTACCGAGCTCGAACATCTATGGCATTGAATCTGACGACCAAGGTAATCTATGGCTTTCGCATAACAGAGGTGTAACGAGGTTTAATCCCGCAACTCGCAGGTCGTATCAATATGGAATACGAGATGGACTGCAAGGCTCAGAATTTAACATGGGCGCATACTTCCAATCATCGGACCGCTCCATTTACTTTGGTGGCCCATATGGTTTCAACGTGGTGAGTCCAAGCTTTTCAAAGCAGAGCAACGTTCCGCCAAAAGTTAGTATTTCGTCAATTAAAATAATGAACGAGGAGGCATATTTCGATGTGCCGTACTACGCGCTTGAGAATCTCGAACTTTCCTACGAAGACAGGATCTTGACTGTTGAAGCCTATGCAGCCGACTACTCAAACCCAGATCTTGTGAAATACGCGTATAAACTTGAAGGACTAAACCCTGACTGGGTCGTATCAGAAGATTCAAGAATCGCATCCTTTACAACTCTTCCGCCAGGCAAGTATGTGCTGAGATTTGCTGCGTCCAGCCCTGATGGCGAATGGAACTGGGATGCACTATCGTTACCGGTAGTGGTGAGCCCTCCCCCATGGTTAAGCCCCGGGGCTTACGCCGCATACGCAACGTTTGTGTTGGGTATTGCTGCGCTATTGATAGTCCGACAACGCAGAGCTGGCTTCAGAGTGCAGCTTAGGCAGCGCGAGCTTGAGAATAAAGTTCAAGAAAGAACAAGGGAACTGCAAGATGCGCAAAAGTCAGCGGAATCCGCTAATCAAGCGAAGTCCGACTTTCTTGCAACCATGAGTCACGAAATCCGCACGCCAATGCATGGAATGATTGGTATGACTGAACTACTACTTCATACAGACCTTTCTGAACAGCAAAAGCAATTCGCTCGAGCAGCCCACAATAGTGGAGAATCTTTGCTCTCGTTAATAAATGAAATTCTCGATTTTTCAAAGATTGAAGCCTCTAAAGTAGAGCTTGAGAACATTGAGTTTGATCTCGTGGAATTGATCGACGAAATCTGCTATCTCCAAGGCGAGCCCGCAGCTAGAAAGGGACTCGCTCTGAATAACATTTTCGATCAAACCCCGCCTAGAACCCTACTAGGTGATCCCACTAAAGTCCGACAAGTTGTTATGAATTTGGTAAGCAACGCTATCAAGTTTACCCATACAGGCAATATAGACGTGTGCGTAACCTGTAAGAATAGCGAAGACGACAGAAACAAAAATGACGTTACTATTTCTGTCAAAGATACTGGCATCGGTATGGATGCCGCCACACAAAATAGGGTATTTGAAGTATTCACTCAGGCCGACACAAGCACGACTCGAGAATATGGCGGAACTGGACTAGGGCTCTCTATATCTAAACACTATATCGAACTAATGAATGGCACGATAGCTATAGAATCACAGCCCAACATCGGAACCGACTTGTCGGTAACAGTACCTTTTAGCGTTGTTCAGCCACAAACAATAAAAATAGATCCGAACAGGCAAGCTATAACTATCTGCTCGAATGAGTCAGTCACAAAAATGATTAATTCTCACTTATCTCTTTTAGGCTGGCGGGCCGAAGCCGAAAAAAACTTGAATGCAACAAAAATTCCAGAACTCATAGTAATTGATGCTGATGCACTAGATTCAAACCCAGAAATTTTGAGCACTATTCGGAACAGTGATGTGACGCATGGACTATTAGTTTGCAGCATAAATCAAAGCCGGCTTGATTCCGTATTTGACAACTGGCAACGAATCTCAAAACCAGTAACCCGAGACTCACTAGAAACTGCAATAACGAAGCACCTTGCTCAAAAACCAAGAAAGCCTCAATCCTCCAGTATAGAACATGACGAGGACAGCGGCCCTAGATTAAATATACTCGTGGCTGAAGACGTTGAAACAAACCGAAAAATAATCAAGGAAATGCTCGCAATCCTTGGTCACAATGTCGAAGTAGTCATCAATGGTAAGCAGGCGTTTGAAAAAGTTGGTCACCAGAGCTACGACCTTATTTTTATGGACTGTCAAATGCCTATTATGGATGGCTTTGAGGCTACTGAAAATATCCGCAACCTCGAAAAAACGAGAGGACGCAATGCAACTCCCATAATTGCTTTGACTGCTGGATTAGACAAAAAAGACCGCCAACGATGTGAAACGTCCGGAATGAATCACTATGTTGGAAAGCCATTTTCTATTAGCGATATTCGCGAAGCGATTGAGCCAATACTGAAAAGCTCACAGCACGAAAAGACAACGCTAGGCGATGCAAATCAAACCGCTCTAAGAGAAGAAGCTGAATCCAATCAAAATAATGAAACGCCGATCCTAAACCGCAAAGCAATCAACACCATAATCGAAATCGAAGAACAAACAGGAAATAAACTCCTTCCAGAAATATTTGAAGGATATCAATCTCAAATGCACACAAAAACAGAAGAACTGCGTAAGCACATAAAAGACTCTGACCACGGAAATACTTACAAGACAGCGCATGCGATAAAGTCAATGAGCGCGAATGTCGGCGCGCTGAAAGTGCAGTCAATCAGTTCCAAAATTGAATATGAAGGGAAGCAGGAGAAAAATTTTGAACTTAACCCCCTGTTATTACAACTAGAGAGTGCCTATGATGAATTTATTGTCGAATTCAGACAAGAGTATTTATAATGGAAGGAAACGGACCACGTATAAATAAAATTATTCCTACACTTAAGCATGAGTAGGAAGTCCCGCCCACTTAAAAGATACTCTATCCACAAGATCTTCATTTTCACTCTTTATGCACATGCAACAGTTAGCCTCTGTGAAGTCATGCCCTCTCCACTCTCTAGCAGCATTGCACAACCCACTATTACAAGACTTTATAAGGACACAACTGGATTTTTATGGGTTGGCACTCAGCAAGGGCTTTATAAATTTGAAGGCTCCAATGTAAGAAAGTTCAGCTCTGAACAAAAAGACGAGTATTACCTCTCAAATTCTGACATCAGAGGAATTTCTCAGAGATCAAACGGCGACATAATCATAGCCACATTTGGCGGCGGAATTCTTGAATTGAAAACGTCAGACTCTAAATTCAGTCCCTCAAAAATACGACAAAATATGCTGAACCCCGAGCTCACAGATTTACATGAAATTACTGACGACTATTATCTAGCTACATCAAAGACTGGAATAATTCCAATCAACCTCAGTAGTCACACCGACTTCCGTTGGGTTATCGATCAACTAACTACACTCAAAATTGATGACGTCGTAGATGTCGTAAAAATCGATTTGCAGAAAATACTACTTGCAAGCAAGACGTCATTAATTGAGATAGACCTCCATACGAAAAAAATTCGTAATATCGACTTAGTACAGAATGTCTCTCAAATAAGTTCACTAGCTAAAGTTTCTGCAGCTGAGGTACTACTTGGAACGCCCAGGGGAAAAATACACTTTGTGGATTTGAGCTTAGAAAAGATACGTCAAACAATGGATTTCTCGTCTACTGATATTTCTAGAATTACTGACCTTGCGGTGTTTGAGTCTACTGTATGGATTGGAACTGACGGCGGCCTAGTGTCAAAAGAACTAGACAAAAAAGAAACTAAGCACTTTAGCCAAAAGAACTCCAAACTGTCTCATGACTACATCACTAAACTATTCTTTCAATCTGGCATTCTTTTAGTTGGCACGTATCAAGGGCTTGATCAAATTAAGCAAAACTCGATCTCGACCTTCAATTATCGCAACAGTAGTATTTATAATGATGTGCTAGCGTTCACGAAAAACTCTATTGATGAGCTTTGGGTAGGAACGTATAACGGCATTTTTTGGTTCAACGAACAGACAGGCATGCATCACCCGCTAATTACTAGTGATGGGTCCAAACTTCCAGATACCAGAGTGATGGCTCTGGCAAGTGATGATAGAGACGTTCTGATTGGTCTACAACAACATGGGCTCTATCGCTTTGATCGGGACAACAATCGATTGATATCAGTAGCATCACCCGAGTATTCCAGTCTAGCAGTGTCAAAAATTCTCAGGACTGCAAACAACGGCACATGGATTGCTTCGTATAATAACGGAGTATTCAAATATTCAGACAATAAATTAACTCGGATTGATTCTGATGGAGAACGGTCTTTTATTTTACTATTTGAGGCTCAAGACGGCACAATATTTGCTGGCTCTGAGCGAGAGCTTTATAGGTTTGATAAAGTTTTAAAAAAATTTAGAAATATTAGTCTCCGGTTTCCATCTAAAATCGGACGTCCGCAGCTTTTCTCGATAAACGGAGATATAGATGGCAACGTCTTCCTTGGGACGAAAAATCACGGTATTTTCACATGGAAAAATTCGTCACTACAGTCAGAGATTTTAAGCGTACGACGCTTTGGCAAGTCTAGCTACTCACAGGCGACTATATATGGAATTCTTTTCGATGAAGATGGGAATCTTTGGTGCTCTACACAACTAGGAATTCTCGTGCTCGACCCTCTAGGGGAACATATTTTCAGATTATCACATCAAGACGGTCTTCAAGCCGACGATTTTAACTTTGGCGCTCATTATCTCGATTCAAACCACAACATGTATTTTGGCGGAGTAAACGGTTACAACATTCTAAAGCCCCGTGATGTTGAACTTTCCACCGGTGTTCCTCCAGTTGTGATCACTCAAATCGATATTGGAAACAAAAATATAATCCCTATTCACGAAATTGACACATTACAAGAAATCCAGATATCTAAGAGTGACAACATATTCAGCATAACGATCAATGTGCTAGATTTCGCCAACCCAGACCAAAACCGCTACACCCATATTTTGGAAGGCCTCGATTCGGGCTGGGTTGATGACGGCACTAATAATAAAATTACCTATACCAATCTTGAGCCTGGTGACTATGTGTTTCGCGCGAGGGGCGCAAACTCTGCAGGCATTTGGAGCGAAGATCGTGTTTCCCTGCGAATAAAGGTGCTACCGCCCTGGTGGTTGACGTGGTGGGCATATTGTCTTTACAGCGCTATCTTATTAATTGCTATCTGGGGTGCCATGCGTATTTATCGCGAGCATCTGCTAAAGGAAGAAGCTATCAAAAATGCGTGTGAAATGCTGGATGCTGCAGATCGGGCACGTGACGATTTACAAGAAAGTCACGAGCTGCAGGACAATCTCGTTCGCGCTGTTCACCAGCACAATGTTGCAACCCTGGATTTAGTCGGAAAATATCTCGGTCCTGCAGAAGTCGCCGGCGAAAGCCGGCCGAAAGTACTTGGGCAATTGAAGGCAATGGAGCTGCTGGAGAAGTGCTTTTACTTTCAAGGCGGTTTGTTAATGGCAGACGTTCACACTTATGTCGATAGCCTGACAAACTACCTGCTTGACCTCACCCCCGTTGATCCAGCGAAAATCACTACCATTAATCTCACTACCTCGGAGCTTCTCCCGGCAACAATTGCCTCCCCCGCTGCAGTCATACTGTATGAGCTACTTGAGAATTCACTATTACACGCGTTTACTGACGATCGAGCGGCTCAATTTATCGAAATAGACGCTAAAGTTGATCGCTCAATGCATGATCAACGCATCTTACTTTTATCCGTATCCGATGATGGTGTTGGACTGTCTGCAACACAGTCTGAACGATCTCAGAACAAGGCGGGGCTCCAAATTGTACGGTCACTCGCAGATTCTATGGGCGGTGCAGTGACCATCAGCCAAAATGATGGTTCTCAGTTTCATGTTTCTTTACCAATGCCATAGTTATCCAATCAGATTCGTGACGCAGATTGTCTTTGTAGCGTTGCCATATACCGACTCTCCCAATAATATAGGCGTCACTTAACAAGAACTCGACCGTCACCCGGGAGTAGTCGGCCACGTCATGATGCACAGGAAACGTATTCACTGCTTTGGTAGCTCCTGTCAGTTAACTATCGATACTCTTCCCGGTGAGGCTGATGCGCTGGTAAGTATTGCCACAGCTGAGCTTTCCCGCCTCGAACACAAATTTAGTGCTTTCAACGCAGATAGCCTGATCAGTAAAATTAATCAGTCTGCAGGAACCGGTTGCTACACGGCGCTCGACCCAGAAGCGCTTAGCCTGTTCGATTTTGTTTCCGCGCTCTGGGAAGAGAGCAGCCACATATTCGATCCAACCACTCGCTTGCTACTCAATTGCTACGACGACGATGGCCGGCTGAAGGCGACCGATTCTCAAGTAAAAGCCATGCTTCACCTGGTGGGTTGGTCCCAGTTGGAGCTGACTCATCAGGGCGCTCTGCTTCCCCAGAAGGGCATGCTACTGGATTTGAACAGCTGTATTCGTCCATATGCGATAGATTCGGTACGCCGAAAATTGATCAAGGAAGGAATAGAGAACGCCATGATTGAGATGGCTCAGGACGCCGTCACAATCGGCAAACAGTTTGACGGTGCCAACTGGTTACTCGGACTGCGTCATCCGTTTGGAAATCGCACCGCCATTAATCGGATCAAGCTCAACGGAAAAGGCTTTGCGATGCGGGGAGATTTTGAACGCCGCACACGATTTAACGATGAAAACTTCGGCCGGGGTCTTAGCCCGATCGACGGCTACCCTATTCCCGGCATGCTCAGTGTCAGTGTTGTTGCAGACAGCTGCCTGGAAGCCTGCGGCGCGTCCAGTGTAGCCAGACTCAAGACTGAGAAGGCTGCGATTAACTGGCTGGAAAATCTGGGCCTGCCCTGGATGGCTATAGACCGTGAGCTTCGCTGTCATGGCCCGCTGGCACCAAAATAAGTGTACTACGCCCCCTGGAAGCGCGGTTGACGCTTTTCCCGTTGCGCAGCAAACCCTTCCTGCAAATCCTCTGAACTCGAACACCTATCGGATAGCTCTCGCGCCTCATCCATATCGATGCCTCCAGCAGCCGCTTGCTGCAAAATTTGCTTCATTGACTTAACCGCCAGTGGTGCGAGGCCCGCGATATGCTGTGCCAGTTTATCCGTCATCTGCCCCCTTTGGGCCGGCAGCACCAGGTGGTCGAGAAAGCCAATTTCCAGCATGGCGTCGGCGCTAAACTCCTCTGATGCCACTAATATGCGCTTTGCAAGGTTTACACCCAGGCGTTCAACAAAGCGGTTAATCCCGCTAATGGGATAGCACAGGCCGATAGCGGCAGCTGGAACCCGCATACGACTGCCTTCAATTCCAACCCGAAAATCACAGCTCAGTGCCAACTCAACGCCGCCGCCAAATACATTGCCATTGAGTGATGCGATTGTTGGTACCGATAATGCCGCTAATTGATCAGTGGTGGCCTGAAAGCAGTCACCGCTAATTTTTCCCGCACCGAGCTCGGCAAGCGATGCACCCGCGCAAAAGGTTTTTTCCCCGGCGCCGGTCACTATCAGAACACGAACGTCACTACTCATCTCTACGGCGCTCAAATAGTCCTGTATTGCCTCTAGCTCACCCTGCCCTAGCGAGTTGTGACGAGCCGGGTTATTTAATGTCAGGCGACCTATGTGTCCGGTTTGTTCGTACAAAACTGTATCGGTCATAACTGATCCTAGTTCAATTGATTCATTGAGTCTGGCACAAGCGAACCCCCGCTTCCAGTTCAACCACGTGGCTAGACAATGAACAAGCTCGACCCCATACTCGCTCTTCCGAGACAAGGAGTGCCTCATGGCCAAGACCCGTTGCACATGGTGTGGCACCGACCCGCTTTATATGCAATATCACGATGAAGAGTGGGGAGTGCCGGTATGGGATGACCAAACCTTATTCGAATTTCTGATTCTGGAAGGCGCTCAAGCCGGCCTTTCGTGGATTACAGTACTGAAGAAGCGCGAGGCCTATCGCAATCTGTTCGATCACTTCAACGCCAATAAAGTGGCGCGCTATACCGACAACAAGCTGGAAAAACTCTTGCTGAATCCCGCTATAATCCGCAATCGACTAAAAGTGTTTGGCGCACGTAAGAACGCCATCGCGTTTTTGGAAGTACAGGCCGAGAAAGGCAGCTTTGCTAACTATATCTGGGACTTTGTTGACGGCACACCTATGCAGAACCAGTGGAAGTCCATGTCTCAGGTACCGGCGACTACCGATATTTCCGACGCGTTAAGCAAAGACATGAAGAAGCGAGGATTTACCTTTGTCGGCTCTACCATCATGTACGCCCACATGCAGGCCACAGGTATGGTAAACGACCATACAGGCGACTGCTTCCGTCATAGGGAATGCAAATCCCTGTCCACTAAGCACTAGCCCTCACATGAACGATCAAACCGGACAAATCTCTTCCACCAGCCGCAGGGTATGGCAGCTTGCGTGGCCCACGATTATCTCTAACCTGCTGTTCACCACAGTGGGCTTTGCCCATATCAAGATCGTCTCCGGACTGGGAAACAGCGCGGTGGCGGCGGTTACCAGCGGGCATCGAATTTTTTTCCTGATTCAAGCGGTACTGATGGGGCTTTCAATAGCGACCACAGCTATGGTTGCCCGTAGCTGGGGGGCCAAGCGCATCGCCGAAGCTGAAATAGTCACCTGGACCTCAATTGCCCTTGGATTGTTGCTTGGCCTGGTGCTTTCGCTCCCTGCGCTTCTGATGCCAGAGGCTGTCGCCAGTATGTTCGGACTGGACGAAGAAACCACCCGCAAAACAGCCAGCTTCATTTTTTGGCTCGGTGTTTTCAACTTATTCTCGGCGCTGAACATGCTTTTGGCCACATCATTGCGCGCAACCGGTGATGTCATCACCCCCCTCTGGTTTTTGTTGTTCAGCTCCATGTTTAATATTCTGTTTGGCTACCTACTGGCCCATGGTGTCGCCGGATTACCCGCCATGGGTGTGTCAGGTGTCGCCTTTGGAGGTAGTTTCGCTAGCGCAATGGTCACCTGCGTATTTGCGGCGGTATGGTGGCGCGGCAAGTTTACGATAAAAGCCTTGAAGCAGTGGCGCATAGACCTGCCAACTGCCCGTCAATTAGTCAGCATCGGTGCTCCCTCTGTTTTAGAGCAGGGTTTCGTTCAGGTGGCATTTCTGGCTTTTTTCGCTATCGTTGGCCAGTACGGTACGTCTCCCTACGCCGCTTATGGCATTGGCATCAGTATTGTGTCGTTTTCAATCGTCATTGGGTTTGGCTTTGGCATCGCAGCCGCTACGCTGGTAGGACAGCAGTTGGGTGCAGGCAACCCCGAATTAGCCATGAAAGCAGGATGGAGAGGACTGCGCATGGCTATAGTGGCCATGTCTATATTCTCAGTACTAATGGCGATTTATGCCAGAGAGCTTGCGAGCTTTATGATCGATGATGAAGAAACCGTGCAGCTAACCGTTCTGTTCATTTACATCATTGCCATCGCGCAGCCAATCATGGCGGTAGATATTACTCTGTCGGGCGCCCTTCGTGGAGCTGGCGACACTCGCTTTCCTTTGTTGGCAACCGTATGCGGCATCATTTTCGGCCGCCTGCTCCCAGCATTGGCTTTCTTCAAGCTGGGATTGTCTGTCCACTGGATTTTCGCTGTCATGCTATTGGACTACATCATTAAATCCAGCATGCTTCTGCGCCGCTATAAATCGGGAAAGTGGCTGAATCTCAAATTCTCAGGCGCTCCACCCTAGCGATAGCTCACCAGCTCTTCACCGTGCTCCTTACCCAAGAGCTGCAGGAAAGACCGGTCGTTAAAGTAAGAAAGAGATACGTTCTCGCCAGAGTAAAAAAACTGGGTGACCGAGCAATTAAATACAGGCTCATAAAACTGATAGGTTTGAGTACCACCTAAACCGAGCACATGGGCCACAAGCGTCGCTATGGTGCCGCCTGACGTAAAAATACCAATCGTTTTCCCACTACCTTCTCGGTTCATGACCTCAGCCAGCGCAGCCTGTGCCATGCCTGAGTACTCATCCCATGACTGTATTCCATAGGCGCTGCAGTCATTGCTCACCCAGTAGTTGAACACTGCCTCGATCAGTTTCTGGTAATGCTTACTGTTGGAAAGACCCGTTTTCAACAGTTGCTTGAGGGCTGGATTCTGCTCGGCCACAATGGGCGTTAGATGCTCTACCTGCTCATCGTTGCGAATTTCGTTAAAGCGGGGATCAACATGATGCGCAATGTCGCCGTCAAGTTCCTTACAGACTCTCTCGCAGGTTTCTCTCTGACGCCAAAGGTCTCCGCTGTAGGCTGCGTCCAGGCTGACGCCGGCCCTCGCCAGGTACTGCCCGGTCCGCGTTGCCTGCAGCTGCCCAAGTTCAGATAACTGATCGTAGTTCGCCGAACCAAACGACGCTTGTCCGTGTCGTATAAGATAAATTGTCGCCATCAGGCAGCCTCTCCCCTTTCAAATCTAATTTTTCGGCGGTAAGGAAAGAAACTTTCCACGTAGCCGCTGCGAACCTGTTCCTGCAACCCCTGCCAGAATGAGGCCTCGTACAAATCACTGTGAATTGCGTCGAACGCCTCTCGTGCACGCTGGTTGCCGGAAAAAAACAAACGAAACTCTTCCGGGAAAATATCGTTAGGGCCAACCATATACCATGGCTGACTGGCCATTTCTTCGGCTTCGGTGCGTGGCTCGGGGATGATGCGAAAATTACACTCTGTCAAAGGTTGAATTTCGTCATAGTCATAAAACACTACTCGTCCATGACGCGTAACACCGAAGTTTTTTAACAGCATGTCACCGGGAAAAATATTCGCTGCAGCCAATTGTTTGATGGCATTGCCGTACTCGTCTATTACATCCAACACCTGCTCATCAGTGGCATTCTGTAAATACAAGTTAAGCGGGATCATCCTTCGCTCGACATAAACATGTTTGATGATCAAGGCCTTGCCATGTTCATCGATCAACGAAGGTGCGACTTTGTACAACTCGTCTATCAAGTCGTCGGAAAAACGTTCCCTGGCAAAAGCGAGATTAGTGAATTC
>ENA-UZWX01014915-UZWX01014915.1-metagenome-genome-assembly--contig:-Day-4---50m-contig-14915_pt1 | contig 13183 bp, 9 predicted proteins | sample MGYA00260347_ERZ794907 | MGnify/ENA metagenome assembly ERZ794907 | reverse complement strand
AGCCAATCGCGCAATATTGGCATATATACCGTGGAAATAGACCACGCCGGCGAACGGAGTGTCTCCTATTGGCGCCAAAACTCAGCAACTCGAGGCTTGTTCTCCTCTTCTGGCGGGATCGTCTCGATCTCCAAGGCACAAATCACCTACCTCTCCGGGATCACGCTCGCAATTCTCGCACCAAAGGTTGGGAAAAAACTGCTCCAGGCGCTTCGCAAGCTCAAACAGACTGGCGACTCCTCGATCGCGTTTGACTCCAACTATCGCCACCAACTATTGGAGAGCGCCAAGGTCGCGCGTGCCGTCATATCCGAGATGTGGGAGATTTCTGACATTGCGCTCCCATCGATCGACGATGAAATGGCGTTGTTTGGCCAAGCCCGCGAAAGCGACGTTGTCGACCGATTTGCAGCAATGAACTTCAAAGCCTGCGCTATTAAACGCGGCCAGCGCGGGCTCATTTCCGTAGGGCTTGACCTCGCTGATCATCCGGACTTTCCACCCGCCCATAAAGTGATTGATACAACCGCCGCCGGAGACAGCTTCAACGGTGCCTATCTTGCTGCCATGCTGCAAGGAAAAGACGAAGCCGAGCGCTTGCGTGCTGGGCACGAACTGGCTTCAAAAGTGGTCGGTGTTCGGGGAGGAATCGCCCCGCGGAGCTGAAATCAGATCAAGAGCATGGAATCGAAATCTGAAGTCTATCAGATATAATCCTGCGGAACGGCCGCTTCATTTTCCGGAAGAAAAACGCCGCTTTGCTATCACGACATTTGGTGACATATTCGCTTCCCCGTTTTTGCCAAAGTATTCCCTGTTAGCGTCGTAAGTTTCCCAGTTCCGGATATTATTTTCCCTGTTCTTCGATTAACAGGGAAATGGCCAGTAAGGCACTGTTATTGTGGTGCGATTCGGAGCCAAAACAGCTGAAAATGACCAATATCGCCTCAAAACACACATTTTTCCCTGTATTTTCCCTGTTAACAGGGAAATTGCAGCCGAGACTGGTTCTCTCGGGACTGGGCACACAGCCACTTTTCTTACTTTAGTGCTGCATCTTGTCCTGATGATTGAACCCACTAAAAATTGCCGGAAAATTCCTAAAAAGACGCATTCCTGATATGGCGGGTTGAGCCAGAATTTTGCTGCACTGTTAAACCTCGTACTTTGGGTGTTGGCCGATTTGATCAATCTAATGATTTGAATATCTGTCAGCCGAAACCATGACTTCATTAAACTCTAGGCGAAGCTTAGCGGTTTGTGATCTTACGTCACATGTCATGATTTGCGCTTTGAAATCTTGATAGCAGATATTTATGTGATAAGCTCAACATTATATTTTCTAGATTGTTTTGTATCTTTAGTTATTCCAAAATGTTGAAGTGTAACGAGCTGGTTCTTTTTGTCAGGCAAGCTGCTTACGAATGTATGATTGGATTTTATCGGGCAGCGCTATGCCTCAGCATGCATCGCCAACGATGATGTCCAGTCCATTTTACCGCAGCAAACGGGGGGTGAATAATGCGCTTTGATTTTGTAATCATAGGGGGTGGTTCGGCGGGTTCGACTATGGCATCGCGTCTGACCGAGGATCCAAATGTGAGCGTCTGCCTGTTAGAGGCGGGAGGTGAAGGCAACGGCATTCTTGTACGGGCACCGGTAGGGGCGGTTGCGATGCTGCCAGGGCGTCCCAAGATCTGCAACTGGGCATTTGAAACCGAACCGCAACCGGGTTTGAATGGACGCCGCGGCTATCAACCGCGTGGCAAAACGTTGGGCGGGTCGTCTGCGATCAATGCGATGTTGTATGTGCGCGGCCAAAAGGAAGATTATGACAACTGGGCCAATCAGGGCAACGAAGGTTGGGATTGGAACAATGTCCTTCATTATTTCAAGAAGGCCGAAAACAACGTTCGCGGCGCTGATGATGCGCATGGTGATAGCGGTCCGTTACAGGTATCCGACCAGAAAGCGCCGCGGCCAATTTCTGAGGCCTATATTCAAGCCTGCACCGAGACCCAGCTTCACCGAAGCAAAGATTTCAACGCCGGTGATAACGAAGGGGCAGGCTATTGGCAGACCACTGTTCACCACAGCGCCGAAAAGAACGGCGAGCGATGCTCGGCGGCCGCAGGTTATCTGTTTCCTGTGATGAACCAGCGCGCAAACCTGACTGTGATCACCCAGGCCCATGCCACACGGATTCTTTTTGAAGGCAAGCGCGCGGTCGGTGTTGCCTACCGTCAGGGTAAGCAAGACAAGCAAGTGCATGCCGTCAAAGAAGTTATTCTTAGCGGCGGGGCTTTCAAGTCGCCACAGTTATTGCAGCTTTCGGGTGTTGGACGGCCAGAAGACATCACAACGCATGGTATAGAGATGGTTCATGAATTGCCCGGTGTCGGACAGAACCTGCAAGACCACCTTGATTTCACTATGGCCTATAAAACCAAGGACACTGATAATTTCGGTATCGGGCTGCGCGGTTTTGTAAAACTGATTTCAGAAATACTCAAATGGCGCAAAGACGGAAATTCGATGATTGCATCCACCATTTCTGAGTGTGGCAGTTTTTTCAAAACTGACCCAAACTTAGACCGTCCTGATGTGCAGAATCATTTCGTAATCGCAATTGTGGATGACCACGCGCGCAAATTACATTTCGGCTATGGTTATTCCTGTCATGTCTGCGTTCTGCGCCCCCATTCGCGAGGCGAGGTATTTTTGAAGTCGGCGGACCCGTTTGCCGCTCCGGGGATTGATCCAAGGTTCCTTTCTGATGAACGTGATTTACAAACCTTGATCCGAGGTGCCAAGATGACCCGTGCGATGCTCGAAGCGCCGGCAATGGCCAAATACAAACACAAAGAACTTTTTGGTGTCAGCGATCATACAACCGATTCTGAATGGGAACAGCATATCCGCAATCGCTCTGACACGGTTTATCACCCGGTGGGGACCTGCAAGATGGGACATGATGAGATGGCGGTTGTGGACAGCTCGTTGCGAGTTCACGGGATGAAAGGCCTTCGGGTCGTTGATGCCTCGATAATGCCTGCTCTTGTGTCTGGTAATACCAACGCACCCACCATCATGATCGCCAAGAAAGCGTCTGATATGATTAAAGAGTCCTATGCAAGTTGAACATACCGAAAATTAATTGAAAGGAAAATGATATGCCCGAAGGTGCACAGCTGATTTTTGAGGGTCAAGACACGCTCTATGAAGATTATGATAAGGCTCTTGAAGAGCTGGATGAAGCCAAGGACAAATGGGCCCGCTTGCCCCCGGCAGAACGTATCACATTGCTGTCGGGGATGAAGGACGGCATTATGAAAGTTGCCAAAGACTGGGTGGAAATCGCAGCGCGCAAAAAAGGTCTAATCCCCGGTACGGCCATTGCGGGCGAAGAATGGATCGCCGGGCCTTATGCCACGATAGCCGGGGTCAATGCTTTGATGAGCACGCTTGAGCAGATGGATGGAAAGACGTTCATTGATCATCTGCAAACGCGTGAGCTTGCCACGGGTCAAATCGGTGTTCGCGTCCTTCCTCATACGATCTGGGATCATCTGCTGCTAAGCGGTGTCTCGGCAGAGGTCTGGATGCAAAAAGAAGTCAAGGCTACCACCCTAAAAGAACATGCTGCTTTGGCTTATGATGTGCCGGTGAATGAGCGTGTTGGCAAGGTCGCACTGGTTCTGGGGGCTGGGAATGTTGCGGCCATTACGCCACTTGATGTTCTACAAAAGCTGATCCTTGAGGATCAGGTTGTTATTCTAAAGATGAACCCGATCAATGATTATCTGACAGATTATTTCAAGATCGCCATGAAACCTTTTATCGACGGGGGCTTTTTGCGGATCGTCAAGGGGGATAGCAAAGGCGGCGCATACCTTTGTGAACATCCCATCGTGGAAGATCTGCATATTACGGGATCGAATGCCACGCATGATGCCATCGTTTGGGGTGCGGGCGAAGAAGGGATTGCCAATAAAAAAGCCGGCACCCCAAAAAACACCAAGCGTATCACATCCGAGTTGGGCTCGATTAGCCCAACCATCGTAGTGCCGGGTCCGTGGAGCGCCGCTGACATCCGGCATCAGGCGGAAAACATTGCCACTATAAAACTGCATAATTCAGGCCATAATTGCGTTGCCACGCAAGCACTGATTATGCCTAAGGGCTGGGATAAAGGCGTAGCGCTCTTGGATGAACTTAAAAAGGTTATCAGCACATCGACGCGCCCCACATGGTATCCTGGTGCCCTTGAGCGCCTGGAAAGCTATGCCGAACATGGGGGAAAGGTTGAAAAAATTGCGCGAGGCGACAAGGCAGCGCCTATGGTCATTGGCGAGATTGGTGAAGACAGCTACAATCGGTCTTGCGAGGTTTTCGGCCCAGCCCTTGGGATCAAAGAACTGGATGGATCAGACATCGAAGCTTATCTGATTGCAGCGATAGGCTATGCCAATACTGAACTTTGGGGTACGCTTGGTGCAAATATCCTGATCCACCCCAAAACCATTCGCCAGATTGGCAAGAAACGGTTCGAGGAAATTCTTGGCGATTTAAAATATGGCACCATCGGTATAAATGGCTGGTGTGCTCTTGGATTTTTGATCACGAACTGCCCTTGGGGCGCTTATCCCGGAAGTACGCTTGAAGATGTCGGTTCTGGCATTGGCACGGTACATAACGCTTTCATGCTGGAAAAAACCGAGAAAGTGGTTGTGAAAGCCCCATGGCGTCCCTTCCCCCGGGGGCTTTTGTCTGGGCAGTTCACCCTATTGCCGCGCCCCCCTTTCTTCATCACCAACAAACGTCAACATAAGATCGGTGAGGCGCTGACCAAGTTCCAATACAAGCCAAGCTGGTTCAAAATACCAAAAATTTTCTTCCACGCTTTGCTGGGCTAGGGTTGGTCAAGAGTGCTTTTCGTGGTCACATGGGTGTGCGTCTTATGTGGCCCATTGATGGTCACTAACCAGTGGCAGGGTTTTACAAGGCGCACTGAGCAACCAAAAGTTGCATGCTTGGACGTTCCATCCACCCCTTGCCTGTATCAGAGCACTCGTTTTTTTTGGGCCAAAGTTTTTTGGCAAAACAACGCCACTTCTTTGAATTTCCACCTTTAGCCTGAAATTTGAAAAAAAGTAAGTTACTCTTAGGGCTGCCTGTAGGGATATATTTTCATCCCCAGAACTGAAATTAGTCAATAATTTCAGTGCCCTAAGTTTCCATGCAGTTTGATAATCTCAAATATTGCCCGATAGTGGTGTCTCAAACCAAGACGAAAGTGTTGGACACCAAAAGGCACTAGGGGCGGTAAATTCATGAAGTGTTCCGCCCCGTCTAGATGGTTAGATCATCCTACAAACGCGTTACATTCGGAAATATCTCAATTTTCAATTGTCAGATGCTAACAGGTACTTTAGGTTTCGCATGTCCACTGAGGATAAGAGGCAGCAAGTGCAATGAAAAATAAACTGATCATTTCTGGTGTCATGATCTTACTACTCGCAACATCTGGAGCCGCGCTGGCACAGACCGCTGGGGTAGTGACAAAGCAATATGACGACGGCGGTATTTACGAAGGGACCTTTAAAAACGGTCTGCAACACGGCAAGGGAACCTACAGCCTGCCGAACGGGTACAAATACATCGGCGAATGGGTTGAAGGCGAGATACGCGGTCAGGGTATTGCAGAGTTTCCCAACGGGTCGATTTATGAGGGAAGTTTTATCAAAGGCAAACCCGAAGGCTTGGGAAAAATTACCTTTTCAGACGAAGGCACCTACGAAGGCACCTGGCAGGACGGGAAAATCACCGGTCAGGGGGTTGCGACCTATGCCAATGGCACGCGCTATGAGGGCGGTTTTTTAAATGCGATGCACAACGGGCTTGGGACTATGTCAAATCCGGATGGCTATATCTATAACGGCGACTGGGTAAACGGCATCAAAGAGGGCGATGCCAAGGTAACCTATCCCGATGGCGCCATCTACAAAGGCAGCATCGTGCGCGGTGCCCGTGAAGGCCGCGGTGTTTTGGAAATGCCGGAAGGCTTGGTCTTTGACGGGCTTTGGAAAGATGGGGAAATCAACGGATCAGGCAAATTGATCCAACCCAACGGGGATGTCTACGAAGGCATGCTTGCAAATGGGCGTCGGCAGGGCCGGGGTCGGGTGACCTATTCCAACGGCGATATATACGACGGCAATTTTGAAAATGATCAACGTCACGGCAAGGGAAGCTTTATCGGCTCGGACGGGTATGAGTACACAGGAAACTGGGAAAGTGGCCAAATCCAAGGTCAGGGCCGGGTTATTTACCCTGATGGATCCGTCTACACCGGCGCCTTTGGCAACGGGCTTGCCGAGGGTGAGGGCAAAATAACCTATCCTGATGGTTCAAGCTATCAAGGGGCGTGGGTTGCCGGGGTGATTGAAGGCGAAGGGCTGGCTATTTATCCCAATGGCATCACTTACAAAGGCGGGTTCAAAGGGGCGCGCAACCATGGTTACGGCGTCATGCGCTACAACGATGGCTACATTTACGAAGGCAACTGGCAGGACGGTATGCGCAATGGCCAAGGCAAAGCCACATTTGCCGACGGAATGGTTTATGAAGGTGACTATTTGGCTGGTAGGCGCCATGGCAAAGGAAAAATCCAACTGCCTGATGGATTTGTTTATCAAGGCGATTGGGAAAACGGTGAAATCACAGGACAGGGTATTGCCACCTATGCCAACGGCGACATCTACGAGGGCACCTTTGTGAAGGGCAAACGTCAGGGACAAGGCACGATTAAATTTGCCAGTGGAGAAGAGGCCACCGGAAGCTGGAAAGACGGCGCATTAGTCTCAACCGATCAAGATGGCGTTGTCAAAGACGAATAGCCTTTTACCAAGGGATATTTTTCCCAGACCAATCAAAAAATTGACCGCTGTCACCGGCGGTCAAACCACCCAGCACCTGCAATAGGTTTGCGGCGGCCTCCTGAGGGTCAACTGCGGGATGACGTCCAAGGTATTTACGGGTGAAATTTGTCCGCACTGTTCCGGGATGCAGCGCGATGCACACCGCCTGTGGATGTGTTCGTGCAAGTTCAATTGCGCTGCTGCGAATAATCTGGTTCAGGGCCGCTTTCGCGCTGCGATAGGAATACCATCCCCCAAGCCGGTTATCGCCGATCGACCCCACACGGGCAGACAGGGCGACCACTAAACTGCGCCTGTCTTTGACCAGAACCCGCCGGGTATGCTTTAGCACCAATGCCGGTCCAATGGTATTGACTTTGAACTGATCTATCATCGCTTCTGGCGTTAATTGTGAAAGCGATTTCTCGGGCTGAGCGCCATTTATGTCCAAAGCGCCGCTGGCAATGATAACTGCGTCAAAGCTTTGGGGTTCCAATGCGGCGCATGCATCTATCACGCTGTCCTCACTGGTGATATCAAGCCCGTCGGTAGAGCGCGATAGTGCGGTGACGCTTGTCCCTCGGTTCCAAAGCGCGCTTTGCAAAGCGCTGCCAATGCCGCCACTATGTCCAATAAGTAAAACATTTTCCATAAAGCGCCACTTAGCGGCGATTGGCGCACAATCAAGAAGTTTGATTTCTTCTCATCGCATTGCTTGCTCATTTTGGCTTGCTCGGCTACACCGCCTTCAGGCTTTCACCTTAGGAAAGACGTCATGGCCAAAGATAAAAAAACTCCCCGCCCAAAGGCGCAGACCCCGAAAGGGTTTCGCGACTATTTTGGTGCAGAAGTGTCCCAGCGGACAAAAATGCTAGAAGATATTGCGGGGGTTTATCATCATTACGGCTTTGAGGCTTTGGAAAGCAGTGCGGTGGAAACCGTCGAAGCGCTGGGCAAGTTTCTACCCGATGTTGACCGGCCAAACGAGGGCGTGTTTGCCTGGCAGGAAGAGGATGCCGACTGGCTGGCGCTGCGCTATGATCTAACGGCGCCGCTGGCACGGGTTTATGCACAGTACCGTAATGATTTGCCAACGCCCTATCGGCGTTATGCGATGGGGCCCGTTTGGCGCAACGAAAAACCCGGGCCCGGACGGTACCGGCAGTTTTACCAATGTGACGCCGATACTGTGGGCGCAGCAAGCGTGGCCGCCGACGCGGAAATTTGCGCGATGCTGTCCGATACGCTTGAAGCGGTTGGCATACCGCGCGGTGATTACATTGTCCGGATCAACAACCGCAAGGTTCTGAACGGGGTGCTGGAAACAATGGGCGTTTCAGAGGTTACCGAGCGTGATGCCGTTTTGCGCACCATTGATAAGTTTGACAAAGTTGGTGCGGCTGGCGTGTCGCAATTGCTTGGCAAAGGCCGGCTCGACAGCTCGGGCGCCTATATTGACGGAGTTGGGCTGAGTGAGGGCCAAATCGCCCCTGTAATGGCCTTTTTGACCTCAAAAGCCGCCACAGCCGCGGCAACTTTGGCCAATTTGCGCGGCGCTATCGGGGCCTCTGATATTGGCGCCGAAGGGGTTGCTGAGCTTGAAACAATTGCCGAATTGGTTTCGGCCGGGGGGTATGGCGCCGACCGCATAGATATTGATCCTTCGGTGGTGCGCGGCTTGGGCTATTATACCGGTCCGGTGTTCGAGGCAGAGCTAACCTTTGAAATTCTTGATGAGAAAGGCCGCAAACGCCAGTTTGGGTCCGTGGCAGGCGGCGGCCGATATGATGATTTGGTCAAACGGTTTACTGGTCAGGCGGTACCGGCCACAGGGATATCCATCGGTGTCGACCGATTATTGGCGGCCCTGCGCGAAAAAGGCCGGATAGATGCCACGCCGGCGGGTCCGGTTGTGGTCACGGTCATGGACCGTGACCGGATGGCCGATTATCAAGCTATGGTATCCGAGTTGCGCTCTGCCGGTATCCGCGCCGAGGTGTATTTGGGCAACCCGAAAAACTTCGGTAACCAGTTGAAATATGCCGATAAGCGCAATGCCCCCGTTGCGGTGATTGAGGGCGGCGACGAAAAAGAAGCAGGACAGGTTCAGATTAAGGACCTAATCCTTGGCGCGCAGATTGCCCAGAACGCCACGCTAGAAGAATGGAAAGCCCGGCCAAGCCAGTTTACAGTGGGCCGCGACCAACTGGTCGCCAAGGTGCGTGAAATTCTGGACACCCAGAAAAAATGACGCAGGCTGCCGACATACGGGCTGAGGCAAAACGCATTCAAGATGTCTTTGTCGCAGCCGATGCCGTGCCTTTAGAGACAGAAGTTCTACAGCCTGCGGACACGCTTTTGGATCTTTATGGCGAAGATATACGTGCCCGCGCCTATGTGACCCAAGATCCGCTGCGCGGTGAGCGTATGTTGCGCCCTGATTTTACTGTTCCGGTCGTGCAAATGCACATGGCCCATGGGGCAGAGCCCGCACGCTACACCTATTCAGGTGAGGTTTTTCGCCGCCAAGAAAGCGATCTGTTGCGGGCGAATGAGTATATTCAGGTCGGGTATGAGCTTTTTGAACGTGATACCCCGGCGGCTTCGGATGCTGAGGTTTTTGCCCTGATACGGGACGCATTGGGCGATGCCCCGGTGCAGCCTGCCACAGGCGATATCGGTATTTTGATGGCGGCTGTCGCCGGCCTGCGCACCACCGAGGCGCGCAAGGCAGCGCTGCTGCGCCATATTTGGCGGCCGCGCCGGTTTCGGGCGCTTTTAGACCGGTTTTCTGGCCGGTTTGGGGCTCCAGAGGCGCGCAGCGCATTGCTGGGCTCGGACGATCCGATGGCCTTGGCGGGGCCCCAAATCGGATTGCGATCACCCGATGAGGTTAGCGCGCGCATCCGAACCCTGCGTGAGGATGCAGCCGAGCCACCCATTTCCAACACTGAAGTAAGCCTTTTGTCCGCGCTGCTTGCCGTTCGGGCAACCTGCACCGTTGCCCTAAAGCAGCTGCGCGATATTGCGGGGAATATGCCGGCAATATGCTTGGCTCTTGATGGGTTTGAAGCGCGGCTTGCTGCGTTAGAGGCCAAAGGTGTGAATGTTGAAACTCTGGATTTCGAAGCCAGTTATGGCCGAACTTCTATGGAATATTACGATGGGTTTGTGTTTGGATTTCACGCCAAGGACCGGACCGATTTGCCCCCTGTTGCCACCGGCGGACGGTATGATGCGCTCACGCGGCAGTTGGGGCAGGGGGCGACTATTCCAGCTGTGGGCGGGGTGATCCGGCCTGATGTGGTTTTGCAGCTCAAAGGTGATGCATGACAATCAAACTGGGTATACCCTCCAAAGGCCGGTTGATGGAGAAGACCTTTGATTGGTTTGACGCGCGCGGGGTCAAACTTATCCGAACAGGGGCTGAAAGAGAATATGCCGCCGCCGCTGAAGGGTTTGCCGGCTTGAGCCTTGTGCTTTTGTCCGCCTCGGAAATTCCGCGTGAGCTGGCGGCTGGACGGATTCACCTTGGGGTGACCGGTACTGATTTGGTGCGGGAAAAACTGCCCAATTGGCAAAAACAGGTCGACGCACTTGCAGAAATGGGCTTTGGGCACGCCAATTTGATCATTGCTGTGCCAAGCTGTTGGGTAGATGTGGACACTTTGGATGACCTTGATGCTGCGGCAGCGGCATTTCGTAAAAACCACGGTTTTCGTTTGCGGATTGCCACCAAATATCACCGGCTTGTACGTGAGTTTTTGCGTGATGCCGGCGTGGCAGACTATCAAATTGTTGACAGTCAGGGCGCCACCGAAGGTACGGTCAAGAACCAAACAGCAGAAGCAATTGCAGATATTACGTCAAGCGGCGATACGTTGCGCGCCAACCATCTCAAAGTGTTGAGCGACGGTTTGGTGCTTAAATCCCAAGCCACTCTGTTTGCAGTAAAAAACAGTGAACTGGATCAACACACCAAATCCGTTCTGCAAAGCATTTTGTCCAAGCTTGCCGTCAATTAGACCCGTAAGATCATAGCGTGTTTTTGGCCAAGCACTTGGTTTACACGACACCAATATCGGCAAGCGCGTTTGCCAATTCAGGCGGCAGTTGGTCTTCATTTTCCCGTTGTGCGGCCAGATCAATTGGGGCATCGGACACTGGCAGGTAACGCCAACCCTGAAAGGGGCGCTTTTTGGCGGAAGTGGTGCGAATGATCTGCGGATCAAGCACGATCGCGCAGCGCCGAATTCCATCTGACCCGATCACCTCATCTAGCCGCAAAATACGCTGGCGGCACTGTAGGAACCCTTTGATGACCCAGAAAATCGAGCCGCCATTCAGCAAAGCCTGCTCGCGCTTGGGCCACATGCGTGTGATATGCCGCGGCAGCCCATCATCGGTTTGGGCTCTGCGGGTGGTTTGCCACTCACTCATATCTTCGACGGTCTCGCTACCGACACTTAATTTTACCAGATGAATACAGTCGGTCATACGCGCCCCCTCGCTCTGCTCAATCTAGCTGGAATTATATTTTTGGCAAGTTGACCTAGGGGATCTAAAACCCTAAAGTCTATAGCCTGCCTAGCTGCAACCAACGATGATATATGGAGCCCCCATGACACGCTTTTCTGCCCCTATTGCTGAACAAATCTGGGATATGAAATATCGTTTAAAAGACGCAGATGGCACGGCGGTGGATAGCACTGTCGAAGACACCTGGCGGCGAATCGCTTCCGATTTAGCGCGGGTTGAAGAAGATCCGGCGCAATGGGAAGAAAAGTTCTATGAAGCGCTGGAAGATTTCAAGTTTCTGCCAGCTGGCAGGATCACAGCCGGCGCTGGAACTGCGCGGAAAGTAACGCTTTTCAACTGTTTTGTGATGGGCACCATCCCTGACAGCATGGGCGGAATATTCGACATGCTGAAAGAGGCGGCGCTGACCATGCAGCAAGGCGGCGGCATTGGCTATGATTTTAGCACCCTGCGCCCCAAAGGTGCGCTTGTCACCGGCGTGGCGGCTGATGCTTCGGGGCCATTGTCGTTTATGGATGTCTGGGATTCAATGTGCCGCACCATTATGAGCGCGGGATCGCGGCGCGGTGCGATGATGGCTACAATGCGCTGTGATCACCCCGATATAGAAGATTTCATCACTGCAAAATCGGATGCAGCGCGGCTTCGAATGTTTAACGTTTCGGTTCTGATCACAGATGCTTTCATGGAGGCTGTTAAATCGGACGGTCAGCATGATCTGGTGTTTGATGGCCAAACCTATAAAACGGTTTCGGCCCGTGGGCTTTGGGATAAAATCATGCAGTCGACCTATGATTATGCCGAACCGGGCGTGATCTTTATTGACCGGATCAACCGCGCCAATAACCTTGGCTATTGCGAAACAATTGCGGCCACGAACCCCTGCGGCGAACAACCTTTGCCGCCCTATGGCGCCTGTCTTTTGGGCTCTGTCAATTTGGCGCGTTTGGTGGACAATCCCTTTGATGACGCTGCTCAGCTGGATGAGGCCGCGCTTGCCGATCTGGTAGGCACGGCGGTGCGGATGATGGACAATGTGGTTGATGCCTCTAACTTTCCGCTCGAAGCGCAGGCCCAAGAAGCCCGCGCCAAACGCCGCATAGGGCTGGGAGTGACCGGTCTGGCCGACGCCTTGCTGATGGTTGGCCAGCGCTATGGCTCAGATGAAGCGGTCAAACAAACCGAAGATTGGCTGCATCAAATTGCGCGCGCCGCTTATCTTGCCTCGGTGCAACTGGCCAAAGAAAAGGGTGCGTTTCCGCTGTTTGAGGCCGAGCCGTTTCTGGCCTCTGGCGCGATGGAAAAAATGGACAGCGACGTTCGCGATGCGATTCGCGAAGATGGCATTCGCAATGCGCTTTTGACCTCAATCGCGCCCACCGGCACCATTAGCCTTTATGCCGGCAATGTCAGCTCGGGCATCGAGCCGGTCTTTGCCTATGCTTATACCCGCAAAGTGTTGCAAAAAGACGGCTCGCGCAGCGAAGAAGAAGTGGTCGATTATGCAGTGCAGATGTGGCGCGACAAATTTGGCGATGCCGAGCTGCCCGATTATTTTGTCAATGCCCAAACTCTTGCGCCCGCCGACCATGTCAAAATGCAGGCCGCAGCGCAAAACTGGATCGACAGCTCTATTTCGAAAACCATCAATTGCCCCGAAGATATCAGTTTCGATGCGTTCAAGGACGTCTATCTGCAAGCCTATGAACTTGGATGCAAAGGCT
>ENA-UZWX01001421-UZWX01001421.1-metagenome-genome-assembly--contig:-Day-4---50m-contig-1421_pt1 | contig 13207 bp, 9 predicted proteins | sample MGYA00260347_ERZ794907 | MGnify/ENA metagenome assembly ERZ794907 | reverse complement strand
GCCTATTATTACTGTTAAAGCATACCAAGCCAACGCTTTAAATAAATCTACACTAGGTGATTCTGCTATTAAAGATGCTAATAATGCAAAAACTCCATATGGAGCTGCCAACATAATTAGATCTACCATCTTTAAAATAACTTCATTTAAACCATCAAAAAAACTTTTTACTGTCTTTCCCTTCTCCTCTGGAATTAAAATTAATCCGATTCCAAAGAAAACAGCAAAGAAAATAACTTGTAACATGTTTCTGTTACTTGTAGCTGCTGAAAAAATATTTTGAGGTACTAAATCTATCAATGCTTGTAATGGACCACTTTCCTTTTGCTTTGAAGCTTCTTCCTTATATTTAGTAGTATTATTACTATATCCATCAACTAATTCTGTTCTTGTTTTATCAGAAATAGAATTTCCAGGTTTTACAATATTAACTAAAACTAAACCAATAGAAACTGCAATTACAGTTGTTATGATGTAAATAATTATGGTTCTCCCACCCATTCTTGATAATTTAGAAATATCTTTTAAATCAGAAACTCCTTTAATTAAAGCTGCTAAAATCAGTGGAATGGCAATTAATTTTAAAGAGTTAATGAATATCGTACCAAATGGTTTTATCCAATCTTTTATAAATTCTTTTCCAAATTCAAAATTAGTCATTACTAGAGCAAAGACAACTCCTAGCGCCATACCAATTAATATTTTCCAATGCAATGCCAGTTTTTTCATTTAAATATTTTATAATTATTTTATTTTTGAAAGATAATTAAAATCCTAATATATATTCTTTATAATCTTATCTAGTTTTCGCTTTTTTATCATTAAGTAATCCTCTATTTTTGTTTTTTATATTATAACATATGGAGAAATTAAAAGCGCGTTGGGGTATTACTTCGAATATCCAAATAATTCTAATTTTTATTGTTTTTGCTATAAATGGTTCTTTTGCTGCCTGGGTTGCAGAACCTGTAATGTCTCTTTTAGGGTTATACAAAACATTTACAAGTGGTTACATATATTGGCCCATAAGGATAATAATTATTTTTCCTATATATCAATTAACACTTCCCGTAGTTGGTTTCTTGTTTGGTCAATTTAAGTTTTTTTGGAATTTTGAGAAGAAGTTTTTGAGTAGAATTGGTTTGGGTTTTCTTTTCAAAAAAGAAAAATAATCTATGAATTTTGAGATTTTTTTAAAAAATTTAGATGTAATTAAAAACACTCAATTACCAGGTATTGAAGCTCAATTTAAATTAGCTCCAAAAATGCGTTTGGAGTACAACGCCAGAAAAAACATAGCTTATAACCCAAAAATTGCAGCTGTCTTAGCTCTTTTTTATCCAAATCAAGAAAATAAAGTTTCCCTTTTATTAACGAAAAGGGCTAATTACAACGGTACTCATTCAGGACAAATAAGTCTTCCCGGAGGAAAAGTTGAAATATCAGATCTTAATTTAAAAGAAACTGCACTTAGAGAAACTTTCGAAGAAGTAGGTGTTTTGAAAAAAGAAATTCATGTCATACGAGAAATTACAGAGGTATATATTCCTCCAAGTAATTTTTCAGTTACTCCTTTTATTGGAATTTTAAATTATAAACCAGCACTTAAGTTAAATTCTGAAGTTGCTAAAATTATAGAGGTTCCATTTTCAGACCTTTTAGATGATAATAAAATTGCAAGTATCTCAATAACAAATTCTTATATGAAAGATACTACCGTACCCTGTTTTAATATAGATGGTTCTATTATATGGGGTGCTACAGCTATGATACTAAGTGAAATTAAAGAGCTATTAAAAAATATGAAACCATAAATTCTTTTGTACTTTAGCAAGTAATTATTAAAACAACTAACACTAATGCCTTTATTTAAAAAGAATCCTTTTGGTCATATTTTATGGATTAAAAAAATGCTGATTAGAATTCTTGGTGTTATTTCTCACAGCCGCTATAGAAGTTTTAATAATTTAAAGATTGAAGGCTCTGAGATTCTGAGAAATATTCCAGAAAATAATGTTCTTTTTATTTCTAATCATCAAACATATTTTGCAGATGTAGCAGCTATGTTTCATGTTTTTAATGCTTCTCTAAAGGGCAGAGATGATAATATTAAAAATATAGGGTACATATGGAACCCAAAACTAAACTTATACTATATCGCAGCAGGCGAAACTATGCGTTCAGGTATATTGCCAAAAATATTTGCTTACACTGGCTCTGTTTCAATTGATAGAACTTGGAGAAGTGCTGGTGAAAATGTAAACAGACAAGTAAAAATGTCGGATATTTCAAATATTAGTAAGGCCTTAGATGATGGATGGGTGATTACATTTCCTCAAGGAACTACTACGCCTTTTAAACCAATTAGAAGAGGAACTGCACACATCATTAAAACCTATAAACCTACTGTAGTTCCAATAGTTATTGATGGATTTAGACGTTCTTTTGATAAAAAAGGTCTCATGATAAAAAAAAGAAATGTACTTCAATCAATGGTTATAAAAGAACCACTTAAAATTGATTATGAAAATGATGAAATTTGTGATATTGTTACAAAAATTGAATACGCAATAGAACAACATCCTTCTTTTTTAAAAGTTATTTCAACAGATGATTATGCCAAGCAAGAGGAAGAATTGCACAAACAACGTAAATTTTGGAATATTTAAATATCTTTCTCCTAAAATATTTTAGAGTTAATTATAGTTTTTCTTGATAGTTTTTAATAAATTTATAATAAACTATTATACATGACTATAACTCAGTTAAAATATGTTCTTTCAGTGGCTGAACACAAAAACTTCACTATTGCAGCCGAACATAGTTTTGTCACTCAACCTACACTTAGCATGCAAATTCAAAAACTAGAAGAGCATTTGGGTGTTTTAATTTTTAATCGTTCAAAAAAACCAATTGAATTAACCGATATAGGACTAAAAGTAGTAGAACAAGCCAAAGTTATTGTTAATGAAAGTAATAGAATTGTTGATATAGTTCATCAACACAAAGGGTTTGTAGGTGGAGAGTTTAAATTAGGGATTATTCCAACTGTTATGCCGACACTTCTCCCTATGTTTCTAAATAATTTCACTAAAAAATATCCAAAAGTAAAATTAATCATAGAGGAACTTACCACTGAAGAAATTATAAAAAAACTATCTGAAAATCATTTAGATGCTGGATTAGCTGCTACCCCACTTGAAAATGAAATGATTAAGGAAATGCCTTTATATTACGAGCCTTTTGTTGGATTAATACCAAAGGAACATCGATTATTTCACAAGAAAAAAATAGAATCTGGTGAATTAGAAATGGAAGATATATTGCTTCTTGAAGATGGTCATTGTTTTAAAGACAGTGTAATCAACTTATGTAGAACTTATAAAGCAGAAAACAATAAAGGGTTTCAACTAGAAAGCGGAAGTTTTGATACACTTATAAAGCTTTCAAAAGAAGGCTTGGGGATGACACTACTACCGTATTTACATACTTTAGATTTAAGTGAAATTGACAAAATACTCCTTAGGGATTTTACATCTCCTCAACCTGCAAGAGAAATAAGTTTGATCTATCACAAATCTCAATTAAAAATGCAGTTAATTGAAGCCTTAAAAAACTCTATTGATGGAGTAATTCGGGGAGCTATTTCGTTTAGTGATGTTAAAATAATTAGTCCTTTACAAAAGAACACAAATTAACTATTAATACATTTTCTCTCGAAGAGTTTTCACTTTAGCATCTGATAAATATTCATCAAATGAAGTCTCTCTATCAATTACACCGTTTGGAGTTATCTCTATAATTCTATCTGCAACAGTTTGAGCAAATTCGTGGTCATGTGTGGAAAATAATACAGTTCCAGGAAAGTTTATCAATGAGTTATTTAAAGCCTGTATAGATTCTAAATCTAAATGATTTGTTGGTTCATCTAGAATTAAAACATTAGCTCTTTTCATCATCATTCGAGAGAGCATACACCTTACTTTTTCACCACCTGATAAAACATTACTTTTCTTTAAAGCTTCTTCTCCTGAAAAAATCATTTTACCTAAGAAGCCTCTTAAAAAAACTTCCTCTCTTTCCTCCTCTGTTTGTGCATATTGCCTTAACCAATCTACTAAATTTAGGTTACCGTCTTGAAAAAAGGATGAATTATCTAAAGGTAAATAAGATTGAGTTGTGGTTACACCCCAATTAAATTTTCCTGTATCTGGCTTTTCAGACCCAGCAATAATTTCATAAAAAGCAGATATTGCTTTAGAGTTTTTTGAAATGATGGCTATTTTATCACCTTTATTTAGGTTAATGTTTATGTTGTTAAATAAAGTTCCCTCTGGTGAAGATTTTGAGAGCCCTTCAATATTTAAAATTTGATCTCCCGCTTCACGTTCACTTTTAAATATTATAGCTGGATAGCGTCTGCTGGAGGGTTTTATTTCATCAACATTTAACTTCTCTATCATTTTTTTTCTACTTGTTGCTTGTTTGGATTTTGCAACATTTGCTGAAAAGCGTCTAATAAAATCTTCAAGTTCTTTCTTTTTATCTTCAGCTTTTTTATTTTGTTGTGCTCTTTGTTTAGCTGCTAGTTGAGAGGATTCATACCAAAATGTATAATTCCCAGAGAAATGATTGATCTTTCCAAAATCTATATCAGAAATATGAGTACAAACAGCATCTAAAAAATGTCGATCATGGGAAACAACAATCACAGTATTATCAAAATTTGCTAAAAAGTTTTCTAACCAAGAGATCGTTTCAAAGTCCAGATCATTAGTAGGTTCATCCATGATTAAAACATCTGGATTACCAAATAGTGCTTGAGCTATTAATACACGAACTTTTTGTTTTCCATCAAGATCACTCATCAGGGTGTAATGATGCTCTTCCTTTATTCCCAAATTTGAGAGCATCGCTGCAGCATCAGAATCTGCATTCCATCCATTCATCTCCTCAAATTTTACTTGCAACTCTCCTATCTTGTCTGCATTTTCATCTGTATAGTCTGCATAAAGTGCATCAATTTCAGATTTAATAGCAAATAAATCTTTATTTCCCATTACAACCGTTTCTAATACAGGAAAATCATCAAAGGCATAGTGATCTTGAGTTAAAACTGACATTCTTTTTCCTGTCTCAAGAGATACATGACCGGAGGTTGGATCCATTTTTCCAGAAATAATTTTCAAAAAAGTAGATTTACCAGCTCCATTGGCACCTATGATACCATAACAATTTCCATGAAGAAATTTTGTATTTACTTCATCAAACAAAACTCGTTTCCCAAACTGAACAGATAAATTTGAAACTGATAACATTTATATTTTTTTAAAATTTGTGCAAAAATACTAAATAGATTTAGTATTTGAATTAAAATTATAAATGATTAATTTTAAAGTAAAGAATTTTTATTAACCTCTAATTTAATTTGTTAATTTATTATATCACATAAACATTTTTACCCCTTTTCTTTTAACAAGCAATTAACAAGTTTGCCTTAATTAGATGTGTATTTTTGTATAAGATGGGGGTTTACACATATAACTTTAATTTAAGAATTCTATTCATAGTATTTTTACCTATGTTTATCGCTGGTTGTGATACTAATGCACCCTGTAATAGCACTTATTTTGGCGGAAATATAATCAATCCAAAAAGCGATTATCTTGTTCTCTACAAAAATGAAATCCCTTTAGATACATTCTTTTTAGACAAAAACAACTCTTTCCTTGGTGAAATACCAGCTTTACATGAAGGACTCTATAATTTTAAGCATGGAGAAGAAGAGCAATATATCTACCTTAATCCCAAAGACAGTCTTCTTATTAGATTAAATACATGGAGGTTTGATGAAACATTGGTGTTTAGTGGTGTAGGAGCTGAAAGAAATAATTTACTAATTGACAGTTTTTTAGAATCCGAAAAGGATCGAAAAGTTTTTATGAAATATTATGACCTTTCACCATCTGATTTTAATTCTAAGATTAATCAAGCCGAAAAACTCAAATTAGATAGATATGAGGACTATGTTAGTAAGCATCCAAATGAAACTGATAAGTTTAAACATATTTTTAAAATTGCTCTTACTTACCCACTCTACAGTAAAGTTGAAAATTATCCATTGGCACGTTCAGCTAAATCAGATAGTAACGGAAATTTAGAGGTTGACGATTACTTTTATAAACACAGAGAACAAATAGCCTTAGATAATGATTCCTTAATGTATTTTTATGCCTACAGAAATTATGTTTTAAATCACATGTACAATAGAGTTAATGCTCTTGGCTATGATATTAATTCTAATGAATTTACAATCCATCTTTTAAAATCAATATCATCGGAGTTAAATGATGAAAATTCAAAAAATTCTATGTTGAGAAAAACATTCATCAGGCACTTTTATTGGAATTCCTCTAAATCTATTAATAAAAAAACAGTAGATACTTTCTTAAAATGCAATACAAATTCAACTGATAAAAACTTAATACTCAATTTAACATCGGATACTGAAAAAGTAAATGAAGGTGCATTATTAGACGATTTTTACATTACTGATTACAACAAAACACAAAGATCAGTTAAAAGGTTAATCAAAAATAAAAACACTGTCTTATACTTTTGGAATCCTAAATACATTGGTAAGGATTTCATAGCCAGTAGAATACAGTATTTTTCAGAAAAATATCCAAACTTAAAATTTATTGGTGTTAAAATTAATGGTGATAATAAAGACAGAATTTATAAGTTAGATATAAAATCTCAATACTATTTAGAATCATCAAGTAAAGCTAACATCTTTTTAACTAGTCAGATTCCTAGAACAATTTTGATTAACAAAAAAGGGGTAGTAACAAACTCCTTTGCTTCTTTGTCTTCAAGAAATATTTTTAATCAAATAGATCAATTAGCCAAAACTAAATAGTATCCCACATTTTTTCTATTTTATTTATGGTACATTTGCACGATTTTAATTGAAACTGGTGTTTCTTTCAATAATCAAGTCGTAATATAAATTAGGATTTACAGGTGGGCATCTGTGGATCAATAAAAACACAGTATGTCAACATTCTTAGAATTAGGTTTAAAAGAACCTATTAATAAAGCATTAACAGATTTAGGCTATGAAAAACCAACTGTTATTCAAGAAAAAGCAATACCACAAATTATATCTTCATTAGATGATTTAAAAGCGTTTGCACAGACAGGTACTGGAAAAACAGCAGCATTTAGTTTGCCTATTTTACAGTTAGCTGATGAGAATAATAGAAACACGCAAGCCATTATATTATCACCAACTCGTGAACTTGCAGTTCAAATTGGAAACAACATTAAAGAATTTTCCAAATACATGCCCAACATAAAAGTAGTTACTGTCTATGGTGGAGCTAATATTGAAGAACAAATTAGAGGACTCAAAAAAGGGGCGCAAATTGTTGTTGGTACTCCAGGAAGAACAGTAGATTTAATAAACAGAAGAGCACTAAAACTTGGCAATATAGAGTGGTTAGTTCTCGATGAAGCTGATGAAATGCTTAATATGGGGTTTAAAGACGAATTAGACAAAGTCTTAGAAGCTACACCAGAGACTAAACAGACCTTATTATTTTCTGCAACTTTTCCTAGAGAAGTTGAAGCCATAGCAAAAAACTATATGACTAAACCTGTTGAAATTACTTCTGGTCAAAAAAATACAGGTTCAGACAACGTAAGCCATGAATATTACTTAGTTTCGGAGAGAACACGTTATCAAGCTTTAAAAAGAATAGCAGATTTAAATCCAGATATTTACGCAATAATTTTTTGTAGAACTCGACGAGAAACTCAAGAGGTTGCAGATAATTTAATAAAGGATGGATATAATGCCGATGCACTTCACGGTGAGCTATCTCAGGCTCAAAGAGATTCTGTTATGGGTAAGTTTAGAAAGAAAACTGTTCAAATTTTAGTCGCTACAGATGTAGCTGCTAGAGGTTTAGATGTGAATAGCCTTACTCATGTAATTAATCACAAATTACCTGATCAAATTGAAAATTACACACATAGAAGTGGAAGAACTGGTAGAGCTGGTAAAACAGGAATTTCTATTGCATTGGTCAGTAATAAAGAAAAAGGGAGAATTCGAGCTATAGAACGTATTATTAAGAAAAAGTTTGATCAAGGGAAAGTACCTAGTGGAAAAGAGATTTGCCAAAATCAGTTGATGCATCTAATAGATAAAGTAAATGCTATTGAGGTAAAACAAAGCGAAATTGAAGATTTCTTACCTAGTATCTATGAAAAATTAGAGGGATTAAGTAGAGAAGAGTTAATTCAAAAATTTGTTTCATTAGAATTTAACTCCTTCCTCTCTTATTATGAAAATGCAAGAGATTTAAATGATTTCTCATCTAGAGATACAGGCAGAAACGGAAGAGGTTCTAATGAAAATATGACTCGCTTTTTTATCAATATTGGCCGAAAAGATAGTCTAAATCCAGCGAGGTTAATTGGACTTATAAATGATCAAAAAATTACTGACAATATAGAAATTGGTGCTATTGATATTTTAGATACCTTTTCATTTTTTGAAATTGATAAAAAATTTGAAGAACAAACTTTAAGTGCTTTTGCAGATAACCAACCTGAGTTTAGTGGTAGAGGTGTCAATATCGAAATCACAAAAAAAGAACGTGGCGGTGGAAGACGAGGTAAAAAATCTTTCGGGAAAAAAGATGGTGGTTTTGGTAGACGAAGAAATTCTGAAAAATCATCTGGGGGTCGAAGAAGCGAAGGCAGCAATCGAAGTAGAAGTTCTTCAAGAGCCGGTGGAGATCGACCTGATAGAAATTCTGGTAGTGATAGAAGACCCTCAGGATTTGGAAGAAAGCGGAGAGAAAGAAGATAAAACTAAATTTACTAACATAAAAAAACCATCACAAATGATGGTTTTTTTTATGTTTAATGATACTATTTTTTAAAATTAAGCTTCCATCATTGAAGCTGCAATTTTTTTATAAGTTCCATTTTCTAATAAATCTCTAATTGCAGAAAATGCAATAATAGTTTCATCAATATCTTCCTGTGTATGCGAAGCAGTTGGTATTAAACGTAATATTATTAAACCCTTAGGAATCACAGGATAAACTACTATGGAACAAAATACACCATGATTTTCTCTTAAATCATGAACTAAAGCCATAGCCTCGGGAACATCACCCTTTAAAAATACAGGGGTAATACAAGTTTGAGTTGTTCCTAAATCAAATCCAGCAGAGCGTAAACCTGATTGAAGTGAATTAGTATTCTCCCATAACTTATCCTTTAACTCAGGCATGGTACGAATCATATCTAAACGTTTTAGTGCTCCTTTTACCATTGCCATTGGTAATGTTTTTGCAAAAGTTTGCGAACGCATGTTATATTGTAAAAATTGAATCACATCTTTGTCACCAGCTAAGAAAGCACCAATCCCTGCCATAGATTTAGCAAAGGTTGCAAAATATACATCTATATCATTTTGAACTCCTTGTTCATAACCGGTTCCTCTACCTCCCTCACCTAAAGTTCCAAAGCCATGAGCATCATCAACTAATAATCTAAAATTATATTTTTTCTTGAGCGCTACTATTTCCTTTAACCGTCCTTGTTCACCTCTCATTCCAAAAACACCTTCAGAGATTGCTAAAATTCCTCCTCCTGTTTTTTCAGCCATTCTAACGGCTCTTTTCATGTTTTTTTCAAAACTCTCCATATCATTATGCCTGTATACAAATCGTTTTCCTGGATGTAAACGAACACCGTCAATAATACAAGCGTGGGTATCAACATCATAAACTATAATATCATTCTTACTGACTAAGGCATCAATAGCAGACATTATTCCTTGGTAACCAAAATTTAACAAATAAGCTTTTTCTTTACCTACAAATTCAGCACACTCGTTTTCTAACTGTTCATGATATTTAGTATGACCAGACATCATTCTAGCTCCCATTGGATAAGCCATACCGTGCTCTATTGCAGCTTCTCCGTCTACTTTTAAAACTTCAGGATGATTAGCCAAACCTAGATAATCATTTACACTCCAAGTTATTACCTTCTTTCCATTGAAAGACATACGATTAGATATTGGACCCTCTAGCTTAGGAAAAACATAGTAACCCTCTGCTTTATCTGCCCAATTTCCAAGTGGACCTTTATCTGCTTTAATTCTATCAAAAAGATCGTTAGTNNAAAGAATTTTAAGGAGTTATTCAAATAAAATAATTTTGATTACAAATGCTTAAAATAAAATTATTGTTGTTGTTTTAAATTATTTAATATAAGTTGAAGGCTTATTTTGGGGTAATTTAGGGTCATAAAAACCTTGTTCTTTCATCCAATCGTCACTATATATTTTACTCATATAACGAGATCCGTGATCTGGAAATACTAAAACCACAAAACTATCATTATCAAACATTCCCTTATTTGCATATTGCTCTGTAGCCTGCATAACAGCTCCACAAGTATATCCTGGAAATATTCCTTCTTTTTTTATGATTTCTCTTGCTTTGTATGCAGCATCTTTATCAGTAACTTTTTCATAAACATCAATGACTGAAAAATCTGTTGCACTTGGAATTAAATTTTTACCTAACCCTTCAATTTTATAAGGCTTAATTTCATTTGTATCTAATTTTCCAGTCTCATGATATTTTTTTAGCACTGATCCAACAGCATCAACTCCTAAAATTTTTATTTCCGGGTTTTGTTCTTTTAAATACTTACCTGTGCCAGAAATTGTACCACCAGTTCCACTTGCGGCAACTAAATGGGTTATTTTTCCATTGGTTTGGTTCCATATTTCTGGACCAGTTGTGGCGTAATGTGCATCAATATTAAGGCTATTAAAATATTGATTGATATATACTGAATTTGGAGTTTCTTTGTGAATTCTTTTGGCTACTTCATAGTATGATCTAGAATCTTCAACAGGAACATTAGCTGGACAAACAAACACTTCTGCACCCATAGCTCTTAGGCCATCTATTTTATCTGGTGAAGATTTATCACTTACTGCCAATTTACATTTATAACCTTTAACCATGGCAATCATAGCAAGTGAAAATCCAGTATTACCTGAAGTTGTTTCAACAATGGTACTTCCCTCTTTTAATATTCCTTTTTTCTCGGCATTTTCAACAATATGTAGAGCAATTCTATCTTTTTGAGATTGGCCAGGATTAAACATCTCTAATTTAGCAAAATATTTTCCTGGAAAATTATTAGTAATCACATTCAATCGAACCATAGGAGTTTGACCTACTAATTCAATTAAGTTATTATAAATACCGCTGTTTCTTGTCATTATTTTTAAACTTAGAAATGACTATAATTTATTTTCTAGAGCTAAAAGAAATGTATAATCAACTGCTGTTTCTTTCAAAGCATCAAAACGTCCAGATGCACCTCCATGACCAACATCCATATTAGTGCGTAATAATAAAATATTATTATCTGTCTTCAATTCTCTTAATTTAGCTACCCATTTTGCTGGTTCCCAATATTGAACTTGACTGTCAAAATACCCTGTAGTTACCAACATATTTGGATAATCTTTAGCCTGAACTTGATCATATGGAGAATATGACAACATGTAATCATAAGCCTCTTTTTCTTTAGGATTACCCCATTCGTCAAATTCTCCTGTTGTAAGTGGTATAGATTCATCTAGCATGGTAGAAATAACATCAACAAAAGGAACTGCAGCTATAATACCATTATATAGTTCTGGATTTAAATTACTTACACCTCCCATTAAAAGACCACCTGCTGAGCCTCCCATCGCATATAAATGTTTCGCTGAGGTGTACTTATTTTCAATTAAATATTTTGAACAATCAATAAAATCAAAAAATGAATTTTTCTTATTCATCATTTTCCCGTCATTATACCATTCTCTACCTAAATACTGACCTCCTCTAATATGAGCTACAGCATACACAAAACCTCTATCTAATAAACTTAATCGAGTTGAAGAAAAACCATCGGAAATAGTGTAACCATAGGATCCATAAGCATATTGCAATAAGGGCGTATCTTTATTTAATTCCGTGTCTTTATGGTACACTAGAGAAATGGCAACTTTTTTACCATCTCTTGCTGTTGCCCAAACACGTTCACTTTTGTAATTACTTTTATTAAATTTTCCTCCTAAAACTTCTTGTTCTTTTTTAACTTCTTTAGTTTGATTTCTCATATTAAAATCAATCACAGAGTTTGGAGTTGTCATGGAATTGTATGAATAACGAATAACTTCTGTATCAAATTCAGGGTTTGCATATACTCCAGCAGAATACGTTTCTTCATCAAATGGTAAATAATAATCTTCTTTACCATCCCATGTTTTTATTCTAATCCTACCTAAACCTTGTGTTCTTTCCTCTATAACTAAGTAGTTTTTAAATATGGAAACATCTTCAAGTAAGGTTTCATTTCTATGAGGTATAACATCAACCCAGTTCTCTTTTTCAGTTTTATTTACTGGTGTTTTCATCAACTTAAAGTTGAGGGCACCATCTTTATTTGTTTGTATGTAAAAATAATCTCCATAATGAGCCAAACTGTATTCTAAATTGTCTTCTCTAGGTTGAATAATCTTCCAATCTCCATAGGGTTTGTCTGCAGAAATAATTCTAAATTCAGAGGACAAAGTACTTGAACTTCCAATAACAATAAATTTATGAGATTTCGTTTTATATACATAAGTACTATACGTTTCATCTTTTTCTTCATAAACGATTACATCTTCAGATGCATCTGTTCCTAATATATGTCTATATATTGAGGAACTTCTGAGTGTCAAAGGATCTTTTTTTGTGTAAAAAAGAGTTTTATTATCATTTGACCAAACTGATCCTCCAGTAGTATTTTCTATTTTATCAGATAAAATATTACCTGTTTCTAAGTTTTTAATTTGAATGGTATATTGTCTTCTACTTACAGTATCAGTCGCAAATGCAACCAAAGCATTATTAGGGCTTACATTAAGACCTCCTAACTGAAAATACTCATAACCTTCAGCTTCTTTGTTGACATCAAAAAGAATTTCTTCTTTTGACTCTAGATTCTCTTTTTTTCTGGAGTAAATTGGATATTGACTTCCCTTTTCAAAACGTGTTATGTAAAAATAATTATTTCTAAAATAAGGAACTGAAGTATCATCTTCTTTTATTCTACCTTTCAT
>ENA-UZWX01011308-UZWX01011308.1-metagenome-genome-assembly--contig:-Day-4---50m-contig-11308_pt1 | contig 13233 bp, 12 predicted proteins | sample MGYA00260347_ERZ794907 | MGnify/ENA metagenome assembly ERZ794907 | reverse complement strand
TGATCGATACCGACGACGCGCATCAAGCAGGGTTTTGATGAGATTGGGGTCGGGGTTGGCAGCATTTCCAGAGGCGCCTTTCAGGATGAATTTGAGGTCGCCGCCCCGGCGGGCCAATTTGATCGGGGTGCTGACCTCAAGTATTGGGAGTTCGATATTTCTGGAGTTCTCAGAAGGATGGCGGGCACTTCCGATGTCGATTTGCGCCGTGAGGTTTTCCTCTGCAAAATCTATGCGTTGTACGATTGCCTTCAACACCGTTTTACAGTGCCGCGACCCAGAGGATTGCAAAGCCTCAGAAAGCTCAGCGATGGCCTTCAATCTCTGATCGATGTTGCTTTGATCATTGATGCTGGAAACCATTGCCTGGCGCGTATCAGCTATCAAAAGATGGCCGACGATTGCCTTTGCCAGAATACCCTCAAGTTCTTCGGCCGGGATCCTCCATCCCTTGGCGCCAGTTTCCACACTGCATTCGATCAGCTCTGGGCTGACGTAATAACGATACCGCTGACCTCTCTTGGTCGTGTGCACGGGGCGCATTTTGTTTCCATCTGGGTCAAACAGTATGCCGGCAAGCGGACTTGGGTCGCGGGCCTTGCTGCGGCTTGCGTGGCTGTTGCGATTGGCAGCGAGCATCGCCTGGACTTTATCCCAGGTATCTTGATCAACGATCGCTTGGTGCTGGCCGTCGTGGACTTTGTCGCGATGTCTAATACGTCCAATATAGATCGGGTTGGACAACATGGCATAAAGCTTGCCGCGTGAGAACGCACATCCACCAGATGTCTTTCCCTTTTGAGTGGTGCGAAGCGGGGTCAACCGCCCTGCCCGTTTCAACTCTGCCTGAAGTTTCCGGACTGAACTTAGTTCCAGATACCGCTGGAATATGTGTCGAACCAGATCGGCATCTTTGGGCACCGGAACCAGCATCCGGTTTTCCGGTCGATATCCAACCAAAGGAACGCCCCCCATCCACATCCCCTTGGCTTTGGAGGCTGCGATCTTGTCTCGGATGCGCTCCGCCGTCACTTCGCGTTCGAATTGGGCGAACGACAGCAGCACGTTCAGTGTCAAGCGTCCCATGCTCGTCGTTGTGTTGAACTGTTGGGTGACCGAAACAAAGGAAACACCCGCCTCGTCAAAAATCGTGACCATGCGCGCAAAGTCCGCAAGTGCACGGGTTAGGCGATCGACTTTGTAGACTACTACAATGTCAATTCCACCAGATTGGATATCTGCCAACAATTGAACCAACCCCGGTCTATCCATGGAACCGCCGGAGAACCCACCGTCATCATAATGAGTTGGCAGTTCCTGCCAGCCTTCATGCTTTTGGCTGGTAATGAAGGCTGAACAAGCTTCGCGCTGTGCGTCCAGAGAATTGAAGGCCTGGTCCAGCCCCTCTTCTGTCGACTTACGCGTGTAGATTGCGCAGCGCAAATTCTTGGCCATCAGCTTGATCTCTGCGGATCGCGCAGTCCAAAGAACTTCGGTCCATTGCGACTAACCCCGGTCATGGCTTTAGCGACACCCGACAGCGACCCAAAGGTTTTGCCCCGCCAAAGATATCCCTGTTCGGTTACATGCACTTCTTGCCGTTCGCCCTGCCAGTCCCGCAAGATCCTGGTACCCGGTAAGGGGCGCGAGAAGGCAATTGATTTAGGCGCTGGCTTGTCGCGGGTAATGGATGCAACCCTGCTCGTGCCTTCCAAAGAAGACAAGCGCCGAGCAAGCTCTCGGTTAAATCCGCCAAATACTTCTGCCTGCCATTTCCACGCAATCCCCAGCATCAGGAACCGCTTACGTGCGCCCTTCGGGGCGGCACTGCCCCATGCGCTTTGCCAAGCCGTTCGCAGGGCGACGTTGTCGAGATCAGCCAAAGCCTCGATGCGGCGGTGGAGGTTTGTAGTGTCGGGCGGTATAGCTTCAACACGCGAACCGCTTTCGAAGGACCTCTGACTACGCTGCATTGTCGGCGGCCTTGGCTGTGAGCTGGGTAACAATACGATATCGCCTGGATTTGCCCGGGCTAGACCTTTCGCTGCTGATTTCAAATCCGACCTTGCGCAATCTTGAAAGTGCTGCCCGTGTCGTGTGAGGTTGCCAGCCAAACTTCCGACAGATGACGTCCGCTCCCGCACCGTTCTTTGTTGACAACATTCGGATCAACTGCTCGCGTTTCGTCTTTGGCACTTTTGCTGCGCGCTTGCGGCGTGGCTTGACGATCCACCGGGCGGGTTGGTCTGAGGCGTTAGTCAAAGCGTGAATTGTCATGTTCATCTCCTTTTGCATGTTCCCACCGGCATGGGCGCCGGCGGTACTGCGCTAAGCCCGGAGGTCCGGGCCAAAGGAGGGAGATTTGCGTCGTTTGTCTGGACAGTACCGCTCAGGTTAAACGCGAAGTCCAGTGGAATTGAAAACAAACTGATCGGTTGCCAAGAATTGTCGTTTGGCAGATTTAGGACTGCACAAATTTAAAGCGGACCTTTGAATAAAACGCAACGAATGACTGTTTAGAGTCTATTCTGTTGAAAAACTCGAAGTTTTCCTCGCACCGCGTGACAGGGTAAATGGTTCCCGCCTTTATTTCACATGGCGGCTCTGGCCTGGATTGGGTTTGGGGCTAGTTTGGCCAGTTTTTTGAGGTTCTGGGCGGTTGCAGCGAGGATAAATTCGTCATGTGCACCACATGGTCCCCGCAATCGTAACCTGCCCAGTCCATGAATGCGTTTGAGGTGTGCAAATGACATTTCGACCTTTTTACGCAGCTTGCGCGAGATGGCATATTGCTGAGTTTGCGATAAGGCGCGGGCGACATCTCGGGACGGTTCACAGATTGAACGTGTGACTTTGCGTTGTGGCTCTTTGGGTGTGCAACGTTGTTTTAGCACGCAGGCGTCGCAATCAGATTTGCGGGCACGGTAGCGTATAGTTGCGTCTTTATTTGGCCCCGACCTTGGTGTTGTGAAGGCTCGCCTGAACTGCTTGAGTTCCTTGCCGCCCGGACAGATATAAAGATCATTCTCGGCATCAGAGGTAAAATCGGCACGTTCACAAGTTCCATCCTTGCGGCCAGATTTGTCAATTACAGGAATATGCGGTGCAATCCCGCGCTTCTCAACCAGCCAGTCCAGCATGGGGCCTGAACCGTAAGCCGTATCCGCTATAAGACGTTTGGGCATCAGATTATGCACCTTTTGCACACGATCGATCATGGTTTTGACAGCACCAACCTCAGCCTGTCGAATGGATCGTGTGGGCTCCACATCCAGGATCACAGCATTATCTGTATCTATCAAATAGTTGGTAGAATACGCAAAATATGCAGGACCACCGCGCGCACCACTCCGTTGGGACGCGGGATCGGAATGTGAGATGAACTTAGGCGTAACCGGGCTGGCTGCGCCAAAAGCTGCGTCATCAAGCGTTTCCAGATACTCGCGAACGGCACGTGGTCAGCAGGGACATGTTCTTCNNGACAACGCCTCAGATCAACAAGAGTTTTTCAACAGAATAGGCCCAAAGGAGACATTCAACTTTCATTGGACACGACCGTTCTAATCCCAACTTGAGGGTTCGTCAGAAAGCTTCGTTTGTCGGAGTCGGGAATCCGGATTTGTTATTGAAGGTCAATCCAAATCCCACTGTCACGCGAGGAGCGTTGGCAGGCGTCGACAAAGCGCACGCCGTCGAACCCTTCTTCAACACCCAACGTGTTGTCTGACTTACCCTGCAATTTGATTTCTTCTGCCGCCTCTCGGTAGAGGGTTGCGAAGGCTTCCAGATAGCCTTCGGGGTGACCTGCGGGGATACGTGTTACGGCAGCAGCTGCGCTGCCCGCCGCTCTGCTGCCGCGGGTTATCATTTGCGTTGCTTTGCCCAGTTTAGAAAACCAGAGAACGTTTGGGTTCTCTTGTGACCATCGAAGCGTTCCTTTGGAACCGTATACCGCCAAGGTCAGGTTATTTTCGTTGCCAATTGCCACCTGGCTGGCCCAGATATGACCTCGCGCTTCACCGACAAATTGCAACGAAACGCGCGCATCATCGTCGACCGCTCGTCCAACCACACTAGACGACAGGGTGGCGCTAAGAGACGTGGCGCGTTGGCCGGTGACAAAACAGACAAGGTTATAGGCGTGGGTTCCGATATCGCCGATTGCCCCTCCGCCTGATTGGGCCGCGTCCAAACGCCACTTAGCCTGTTTGTTATCCTCCGTCGGAGCTTCGCTCAGCCAGTCTTGTAAATAGTTAGCTTCGACGATCCTGATCTGACCGAGCGCCCCGTCGGTCACTATCTGGCGAGCTTGCCGGATCATTGGATAGCCGGTGTAATTGTGGGTGAGGAAAAAGTGCCCTCTTGAGGCTTTGGCGGCAACCCTCAGGCTTTCGGCTTGCTCCAAGGTCGCGGTCATTGGCTTGTCGCAGATAACCGAGATGTCATGCGCCAAGAACGCTTCGGCGATTGGCCCGTGAAGGTGATTAGGCGTGACAATAGCGACCGCATCAATGCCATCGGATCGGGCTGCTTCGGCGCGCGCCATCTCTTTGAAATCCGCATAGGAACGAGCGGGATCAATACCAAGTTCGGCAGCGGAGACGTGAGCGCGTTCAGGGTCGGATGAAAAGGCCCCCGCCACCAGATCAAAGCAACCATCCAAACGCGCAGCCATGCGGTGAACACCACCGATGAAGGCGCCTTGGCCGCCACCCACCATGCCGAGTTTCAGAGGTGCCATCCTAGAATCCCATCATTTTGCGAAGAGCCGCGGGATCGGACGTGCCACCTGCGAAATCGTCAAAAGCCCGTTCAGTTGGCCGGATCAGATGACTGGCGATGAAGGGGGCTCCTTCTGCAGCACCTTGTTCTGGGTGTTTCAGACAGCATTCCCATTCAAGCACCGCCCAGCCATCGAACCCGTATTGGGTCAGTTTGGAAAAGATGCCCTTAAAATCAACCTGTCCGTCGCCCAGCGAGCGGAAGCGGCCAGCGCGGTCTGTCCAGTCGGCATAGCCGGAATAAACGCCCTGTCGCCCGGTCGGATTGAATTCTGCGTCCTTGACGTGGAAGGCGCTGATGCGGTCGTGATAGATATCGATGAAGGCAAGATAGTCCATCTGCTGCAACAGGAAGTGCGACGGATCATAAGTGATCTTGCAACGCGTGTGATTGTCGACGGCTTCAAGGAAGTGCTCGAACGTCGCGCCGTCGAATACATCCTCGCCGGGATGGATTTCAAAGCCCAGATCGACGCCGCATTCGTCATAGAAATCCAGAATAGGTTTCCAACGGCGCGCAAGCTCGCCAAACGCTTCTTTGATCAGACCTGCGGGGCGCTGTGGCCACGGATAGAGATACGGGAATGCGAGCGAGCCTGTGAAGCCAACCACCCCTTTCAGCCCAAGGTTCTGCGACGCTTTCGCGACCTTGGTGACCTGGTCCACGGCCCAGGCCTGACGTTCTGCAGGTTTGCCGTGCAAGTGCTCGGGCGCGAACGCGTCAAAGGATGTATCATAGGCCGGATGAACAGCAACAAGCTGGCCCTGAAGGTGGCATGACAGTTCGGTTATCTCGACGCCATGCTCAGCGCAAATCCCGGTGATCTCGTCGCAGTAATCCTTGCTGGATGCGGCCTTGTCCAAATCAATGACCCGCGCGTCCCAAGACGGAATTTGTACACCCTTGTAGCCCAATCCAGCAGCCCATTCGACAATGGCAGGAAGGGAATTGAACGGCGCTTCGTCACCCAGAAACTGGGCGAGAAACAGCGCGGGGCCTTTGATCGAATTACTCATCTTACTCTCCAGTATATCTCGTCACGCCAGCAAGCTGAGCGCGGCGTCGGGACCAAGCACATCCGGTCTACCACAGGTCGTCGTCATCGCGATAACCTTGCCGGTTTCCCCAGCCTCAAGAATAGCCGTCATCACCTCAACAACATGGGTTGCGAAAGCCTCATTGCAGCGGTGCGGACGACTCTCGGTTATGGCCAGCGCCATATCGGCCAAACCAGCGCCGCGGTAGTTTGCCTGGGTGTCCTCAAAGTTCGGAACGCCAAAAGGGTGATTCCAAGACTTGTTGGCTGCCTCGCCGCCGCGTGAGGTCACTTTGACATCACCGCCAAAGAAGTTCGGATCAGGCAGGTCCATCGTTCCTTCGGTACCGTAAAGCTCCATAATCGGATGACTATTCGAATGGACATCCCAGCTGGACAAGAGCGTGACAATCGCGCCGATTTCGAACTTCATCACCGCGTGGATCGTTGTCGGGGTCTCAACCGGAATGGTCTCGCCGTTGCGCGGGCCATTGGCGATTGTGCGGGTCTCGCTTGCCATGCCAGTCATGCTTGTGACCTGTGCAACTGGACCGAGCATCTGCACAAGATTGCAGATATAGTACGGCCCCAGATCGAGGATCGGACCACCGCCCTTTTGAAAGAAGAAATCAGGATTTGGGTGCCAGTCTTCCATACCGTTGGACATGACCACGGCTACGCCGGCCGTGACTTTGCCAATAGCGCCGTCATCGATAAGTGTCCGGGCCAGTTGGTGGCTACTGCCCATGAATGTGTCTGGTGCCGATCCGATGCGAAGACCTTTCGCCTTTGCCAGATCGCCAAGCTCTTGCGCTTCAGCAAGGCTAAGAACGAACGGTTTTTCGGAATAGACGTGCTTGCCGGCTTCCAGAATAGAGCGTGATACCGCAACATGCGCGGCGGGAATTGTCAGGTTGATGACAAGATCGATGTCGTCCGCAGCGAGCAGGTTTTCGACCGTTTCTGCGCGAACGACGAACTTTTCAGCCTGAGCGCGGGCTGCGTCGATGTTCAGATCGGCAACCGCGACAATCTCGTAGCCTTTAAACATAGGCGCCAAATCAAGATAGGCCGTCGAGATGTTACCGCATCCGATGATGCCTACGCCGAGCGGATCAGACATTGGTATTCTCCCACAATGCTTTGAAGGCGACAGCAGACCGTGTGGCGTAGTCGACAGGATCGCTGGGCTTGTCATGCTCCAGCGCGTAAATCAGATCATCAGACGCGGTCCGGCAGGCCTGCAATAGCGCGGACCAATCCATTGTTCCTGCGCCCAGGTCGGACCAACCGTCCTCATCCAGATTTTCGCCGGCAGGTGCAATATCCTTGACGTGGATTGCCGAAAGACGATCCGCGTAGCGGTTGATATAGGCGATCGGGTCACGCTTACCGCGTACGATCCATGCCAGATCAGCCTCCCACGAAATATCTGGCGCCGCCTCTAGCAAAACGTCCAGTGGGATGCTGCCATCCGAAAGAGCGAAGAACTCAAAGTCGTGGTTGTGCCAGCCGAAAGTGATGCCACGATCCGCGTATTTCTTACCTGCAGCGTTCAGGCGCTTGCCCAATGCCGCCCAGCCTTCTGATGTGTCAGGGCGATCCTTTTCTTTGAGGTAAGGTGCGAACACGCGGCTGATGCCAAGGGTGCTGATGCTTTTCATTGTAGCGTCAAAATCCGCCTCAATGTCATCCAGCGCCATGTGACCGGAGGCCATGGTAATACCGTTGGCATCCATCGCCGCGCGATAGGCGACAGGATCTCCGTAAACGCCACCGTAGCCTTCGACCTTGGTTATCCCGAGTGCAGGCAGTTCCGCCAAGAGTGCGATCTGGTCAGCGCAATCGCGCATCGAATAAAGTTGCAGTGCAGGTGTCATGTGTCTTGGTCCAGAATTATAGGCGGGTTTCGTTAGTATGGTCGAACAGATGCAGACGCGCTGCATCAAAACCAATTGTAAGCGTATCGCCGGATTTCTGACCCGACTGGCCTTCGGTGCGCACGCGCACGGATTGGCCGGCGAAGTTGATCCACAACAAGGTATCGGACCCCATCGGTTCGACGATATCGATCTCTGCTTGCGCGGTGAAGGTCGCTTGCTCAGTAGCCTCTGCGGTGAGGATGTGTTCAGGGCGAATGCCAAGCCAAGCGCGGGTGTTGCCAGCGGGTTCTGTTGCGAACTCATAGGCCGCTACGTCGACTGAAAATCCATCATTTGTGAAAGTCGTGCCGCTAAGCGTCCCGTCAAACAGGTTCATTGCAGGAGAACCGATGAAATCGGCCACGTATTTGTTGCACGGCTTGGCGTAGATCGTTTCGGGCGTGTCCAACTGCTGGATCAACCCATCCTTCATGATCGAAATCCGGTCTGCGAGGGTCATTGCCTCGACCTGATCATGTGTAACGTAGATCATGGTGTTCTTGAGCTTCTTGTGCAGGCGCTTAAGCTCCACCCGCAGATCGGTGCGCAATTTGGCATCGAGATTGGACAGAGGCTCATCGAACAGGAACACATCCACTTCGCGTACCAAGGCCCTGCCAATCGCGACGCGCTGACGTTGGCCGCCCGACAAAGCGCCAGGCTTGCGATCCAGCAGCGGTCCGATCTGCAAAATCTCGGCGACCCGGTCGACGCGATCGTTGATTTCAGCCTTGGGCACTCGGGCGTTTTTCAGTCCAAAGGACAGGTTCCCGCGCACTGTCATCTGTGGATAGAGCGCATAGGATTGGAACACCATGCCGATGCCGCGATCCGAGGGCTCGGCCCAGGTGACGTTCTCGCCCTTGATGAAAATCTGGCCATCTGTGACTTCGAGAAGCCCGGCGATACAGTTCAACAATGTGGACTTACCACATCCCGACGATCCCAAAAGGACAAGAAATTCACCGTCTTTGATGTCGAGGTTCAACTGTTTCAGAACCTGAACAGCCCCGAAACTCAGGTCGAGATTTTTGATTTCTACAGAGTTTTCCATGGAAATATCAGCCTTTTACTGCGCCAGCGGCGATACCGCGGACAAAGAGCTTGCCAGACGCGAAGTAGATTACGAGAGGGACCAATCCGGTCAGCAAGGTTGCTGCCATATTGACGTTGTATTCTTTCACACCCTGAACCGAGTTCACGATGTTATTAAGCTGCACCGTCATCGGATAGGTGGCCGGTTTGGTGTAAATGACCCCGAACAGGAAGTCGTTCCAGATACCGGTGACCTGCAAGATGATCGCCACAACAAAGATCGGCAGAGCCATCGGCAGCATAATCTGGAAATAGATCTGCCAGAAGCGTGCGCCGTCGACCCGTGCGGCCTTGAACAACTCCTCGGGGATTGAGGCGAAGTAGTTCCTGAACAGCAAGGTTAGAATGGGCATACCAAAGACGGTGTGAACCAGAACCAGCCCGCCAATCGATCCCATCAGGCCAATCTCACGCAGCAGGATCACGATGGGATAAAGCATCGTCTGATAGGGAATGAAAGCACCTATGATTAGAATGGTGAAGAACACCTCGGACCCTTTGAATTTCCAATGCGACAGTGCGTAACCGTTGATCGAAGCGATCACGATGGACATAAAAACCGACGGGATCAGGATGCGGACCGAGTTGCCAAAGCCACGCGAAAGACCGTCGCAATTAATGCCGGTGCAGGCTTCGGCCCAGGCTTTCACCCAAGGCTCAAAAGTGACCTCCATCGGTGGGCCAAACACGTTGCCCATACGGATTTCCGGCATGCCTTTCAGCGATGTTACGATCATCACGTAGAGCGGCAGCAGGTAATACATCGAGACGACGATCAGCGTGCCATAGAGAAAGATATTGGTCCGCGAGAAGGTCTTCTTTGGCTTCGGACCGCGCGGCCCCTCACCCAGATTTACAGATTGATTAGCCACGTTTCCGGCCTCCGAATTCAAGATAGGCCCAAGGGATGAGAATGATCACGACCGAGCAAAGCATCATCGTCGAAGCGGCAAAGCCCTGACCGAGGTTCTGCGCGCGGAACATATATTCGATGACGTATTTGGCTGGCACTTCCGAGGACAGGCCCGGCCCGCCTCCGGTTTGCGCCACGACAAGATCGTAGAGTTTAATGATCCCGGCGGCAATCAGCACCAGCGCAGTCACAAACACGGGACGCATCATTGGGATGATGACAACAACATAGGTTTTCACCGTGCTGATCCCATCCACTTTGGCGGCCTTCCAGATGTCTTCATCAATACCGCGCAGTCCGGCGAGCATGATGCACATGATCAGGCCGGTGCCCTGCCACAATCCGGCGATCAGCAGACCGAACATCACCGTGTCGGGGTCATTGAGCGGATTGAAGGTAAAGCTTTCCCAACCCCAGCCTCGCACGATGTTTTGCAGGCCGAAATCAGGGTTGAGTATCCATTGCCACACCAGTCCGGTCACAACGAAAGAGAGCGCAAAGGGATATAGAAAGATCGTTCTAAACGCGCTTTCAAAGCGGATTTTGCGATCCAGACAAGCGGCAAGGAAAAACCCCAGAACCAATGTCAGAACAAGAGAGCAAACGCCGTAGATCGCCAGGTTCTTGATCGAAATGAGCCAGCGATCGGTGTCCCAGAGGCGCTCGTACTGGTCAAATCCCACCCATTTCGTCTTGGGCAGCATCCGCGAGCCGGTGAATGAATAGGTCACGGTCCAGGCGGTGCCGCCGACAAAGACCACCATCGCGGTCAGGATCATCGGGATTGAGGCCAGTTTGGCCATCAGGTTCCGAGTCAGGCGGATCGGGCGTTTGGCGGGGGGTGCAGAAGGGTCTGAAGCCACGGTCATCGGGTCAGCTCCACAAAAGGATTGGTGAGAATAAGAAAAGAAGGTTCGGGCCCAGCCAGAATTGGCCGGACCCGAGGGAGGACTAAGTCTTAGTCAGCGTCTTCGATCAGCTGCGCATAGCTCGCCTGAGCATCCGCTGCCGGCATATCGCCCGTCCAGAACTGAGCCATCAGATCTTCGATCTGTGTCTGTGTGTCAGCCGAGAAGGTGATGTCGCTTGAAGGCAGAACACCGCCATTTGCAAGGATGCCAAGACCCTTTTGCATACAGCCGTTTGCCGAGGACATGTCGATGTCACCGCGCACTGGCAGCGAGCCTTTGGCAAGGTTGAATGAGACCTGCACCTCTGGCGAGATCAGCAGAGCAGCAAGCTCTTTCTGGGCTGCCGTGATGGCCGGATCGTCATTCACAGGGAAGTAGAATGCGTCACCGCCGGTATCGAGAACCTCGTTCAGACCAAGGCCTGGCAGGCAGGAATAGTCTTCGCCTTCAACTTGACCGGCAACGGCGAATTCGCCCTGTGCCCAGTCACCCATGATCTGTGCGCCAGCTTTGCCAGTGATCACCATGTTGGTGGCCAGGTTCCAGTCCTGAACGTTCGAGTCACGTGCCAGTTCACGCGCACTTGCAACCGCTTCGAAGACGGCCGTGTATTCCGGACCGCGCGCAACAGATGCGTCTTTATGAACGTTTACGCCTTTCCAAGCGTCAAGACCTGCAACCGCGATGGTGATTGCGCCAAAGGCGATGCTCTGCTGCCAACCCTGCTGGCCCATTGCCAGTGGCAAAGTGCCTGCGGCTTTCAGTTCATCCGCTGTGTCAACAAATTCGTGCCAGTTGGCAGGTACGTCAAGACCGGCGTTTTCATAGGCGTCGTGCGACAGCCAGATCCACTGCGCCGAGTGAATATTCACAGGCACACAGTAAATACGTCCGTCCAGCGTACAGGAATCCAGCAGCGCCGATGGGTTGACGATGTCTTTCCAGCCACCTGCTTCGGCGACATCCGTCAGATCAAGCATCAGGCCCGCTTCGATCAGCTCCTCAGCCTGACGGCCGTGGTTGAGTTGGGTCGCGGCCATTGGGTCTCCGCCCAGGATGCGCGAGATAATAATTGGACGTGCAGTCCCGCCCGAACCAGCGATTGCGCCGTCCAGCCAAGTGTTGCCCGTCGCGTTCCAAGCTTCGGCAAATTTCGAAACAGCTGCGGCCTCACCACCTGAGGTCCACCAGTGGGTGACTTCAAGTTCAACAGCCTGAGCGGCAGAGGCACAAGTCAGTGCGGTCCCTACAAAAAGGGTCTTCATTAAGTTTGACATTCTTTCCTCCCAGAAAGCACGATTCAGTGTTTGGTCTTGGATCACATCTTTGCAATCGATTACATTTTGCAATCGATTACACTATAGCTGTTAGCGTTACCCGCTTGTCAACAGTAATTGTAATCGTTTACATTCGGGGAATGAGATAGGAGCAAACCTCGTGACAAAAACCCCGACACTTCAAGACGTTGCCCGAATTGCGGGTGTGTCGACAGCGACCGTGTCACGGACCCTATCGAACCCGAAAGTGGTAAACGAATCGACTCGGGAAAAGGTTGCGAATGCCGTGAAGGTGAGCGGATATCGCATCAATCGAGCCGCCAGAAACCTGCGAACTCAGCGGGCGCATTCGGTTTTGGTTCTGCTTCCGGATCTGGCCAACCCGTTCTTTTCGGCGATCCTGGAAGGCATCTCTCTTAGCCTATCGGCGCGGGGATATTCGATGCTGATCGCCAGCACGAATCAGGTCCATGCGAGTGGTGAGAAACTGGTTGATTATCTCGATGATGCGCGCGCGGACGGGATGATTGTGCTGGACGGCGGCCTCCCAGCTGAAGAGCTGCAATCTCTCGAAGATGCTTCCCGCTCAAAGCCAGTGGTGTTCGCATGTGAATGGGTCGAAGACGGCAGCTTTCCATCAGTTCGCAGTGAAAACCGCAAAGGCACAAGGGTGGCGGTTGAGTTTTTGCATGGACAGGGCCACAGGAAAATCGGCCATGTAACCGGCCCCATAGGCAACGTTCTAATGCACGCGCGCAAAGATGCCTTCGTGGCCGCAATTGAGGACTTTGGTTTGGAAGCCAAAGAGGACTGGATTATTGAAGGGGACTTCTCGCTTGAAGCTGGTTGTGAATCCGCAAGCAAATGGATGTCGATGAAAGACCGCCCGACGGCAATGTTCTGCGCTTCCGATCAGATTGCTTTCGGCTTCATCTCAGAGCTATCGCGCAACGGTTTCAATGTACCTAACGATGTATCGGTCATGGGTTTTGACGGCATTGATCTTGCTGAGCAGTTCATTCCTCCCCTTACGACTATTCAGCAAGACAGAACGCTTCTTGGAGAGATTGCGGCCAAATTGGTTCTTGAGCGCCTTGGCGATGAAAGCGCGCATGAATCGGTCATCGTACCTGTAAAACTCGTCGAGCGTTCAAGCACGTCCGCGCCTTGCAGCTAACTTCAAACTAGATGCACGTCTTGTGAGTTACTTTTTACCTCGAGCCTCGCATTATTAAGTATATGCATACGCCCTTCTGAGCCTCCCGCTTTGAAGCGGTCCGCCCCTATAGTTAGGAAA
>ENA-UZWX01020267-UZWX01020267.1-metagenome-genome-assembly--contig:-Day-4---50m-contig-20267_pt1 | contig 13243 bp, 9 predicted proteins | sample MGYA00260347_ERZ794907 | MGnify/ENA metagenome assembly ERZ794907 | reverse complement strand
ACAACGTGCTCATCCTCCATGACGCTCTGTAATGACATATTAGGGCCAGCGAAAGCACTTAAGGTTTGTAGGGACTGGTCCGATATCTGGACGACTCTCAAGTTACTGAAACGCGCCAGCGCAGTCCCTTGCTTCGACCACCAAACGGGCACTGAGCGATCACCATAGACGTACAACACAACACGATGTGCACGACCGCTGGCTTTACGAATTCGACTTTCATCGGGGGTGCCTAGGTCGACCCAAAGCTCAATATCATCGGTTAAGGACTTTTGCCATAAATCGGGCTCATTGTCGGTACTGATGCCACGACCAAACTCCAAACGCTCGTGAGCATGCAAAGCGAAAGCAACCACCCTTAACATCATGCGTGCTTCGGTCTCCGAAGGGTGACAGGCAATGGTCAGTGGGAACTCCTGATACACGTGCCGATCCATATCGGTTACGTTCAGCCTGGCTTTGTAGATGCTGGATTTAATAGCCATGTTGAGTCCTTTGATACTTGAGTGATAAACGGCTTGCGCTAAAAACCTGCCTGATTTAGTCGCACTTATTTCCCAGTCAAACCTTTGTCGTAGGAAGCCCTAGCAAGATCAATTGCCTCAAGGTTATCGACCGCCCAGTACCCCAGCGCATCGACGGCTGAATGAAATGATAGGCCCATCTCGCTCAACGCATATTCAACCCTCGGTGGTATCTCCGGGTAGTGTGTTCTGATCACCAAACCATCGCGCTCTAAAGCCTTAAGAGTCACACTCAACATTCTTTGGGAAATACCCAGCCGGTGCTTGAGCTCGTTAAAACGCGAGGCGCCATTGCGCGCCATGGAGATTACAAGCAAGACACTCCAGCGATCACCCACTCGGGCGAGTACCTGATTGATTCTCCCGAAAACGGGGCAGAATTCTGACTCGGACATGGTGTTTCCTTTCTTGCGATTTCTTGTTCGCGGTTCCTTCACGGTAACTGAGGCTTAAAAATGTGACGTCTTGCGAGACCCAATGGTTACTTGTATAAACCCAGTGTCAAAAATATACCATCCTTTGTGACTGCCCGGTAAGACGCCCATCCATCGGCGCAATCGGCATTAAAGGCAATAAGGGTCTCTTCTAAATGATTGGGGGGATCACATCAAAATCCATCGATTAATAGATCGGGAAATTCTCATGACGTCCTCAGCATCTCCTTTGTTCCAACCACTAGAGCTACCCAACGGCGTCGTAATCCCCAATCGTCTTTGTAAGGCAGCGATGGAAGAAAACCTTTGTGATGAGGGTCAACTCCCTGGCGATCGCCTATATGAACTTTATCGCCGCTGGGCCGAGGGTGGTGTAGGCCTAACGCTAACGGGCAACGTAATGGTTGCAGCAGACGCTATGACCGGCCCTGGGGGTGTTGTATTACAAGCAGAAACCGATCTAGCGCCGTTTAAGCGCTGGGCAAAGATGGGAACACCACCCGGTGGACAACTATGGATGCAAATCAATCATCCCGGGCGTCAAGTTTATGAAGCCATGGGTGAAACTGCCCTATCACCCTCCGATGTGGCACTGGATATGGGTAATTTATCCAAGCTATTTGCGCAACCTCGCGCTATGACCGAGGTAGAAATTGAAACGCTGATTGAACGCTTTGCCATCACCAGTCACAAAGCCCAGTCCGCAGGATTTACCGGAGTTCAGGTCCACGCTGCGCACGGTTATCTCATCAGTCAATTCCTATCCCCATTAAGCAACCGAAGGACCGACCAATGGGGCGGTGACATCACCAATCGCTCGCGCATTCTGATCGAGGTCATTAAGCGTATCCGGGCGGTTGTTGCACCTAATTTTTGCGTTTCAGTGAAACTCAACTCCGCGGATTTTCAAACCGGCGGATTCAGTCTGGCAGACGCCATCGCTGTGGTGGAATCATTGAACGGACTCGGAGTTGATCTGGTGGAGTTGTCAGGGGGTAGCTACGAGAGCCCTGCCATGCAGGGCCGAGTTGCCGAAAAAGAGGAAGGTAAATCGGAATCGACCCTGCGTCGAGAAGCTTATTTTGTTGATTTCGCGAGAGAAGTAGCCGCCGTCGCAACAATGCCAATTATGGTGACTGGGGGTATTTTGCGCCGCTCAGTCGCCGAAAACGCATTGGAGAAAAATGAGGCCGGTTTTGCAGTCGCCATGCTAGGCATAGCGAGAGGCATGGCATTTCAACCTGATTTGCCCAATCGGTGGCGCGCTGGCGAGTTCGATATCGCCCTGCCTGAGGTCAATTGGAAAAATAAAACCTTTGCCGCTCTCGCGGTAATGGCNNGTGACAAAGGTGCAACTGAATCGGGTCGCTGCAGGAAAAGCACCGAAAAAAGAGGTGAGCCCTTTTTGGTCGCTTTTAGCGGATCAGTTTAAAAACAAACAAAAAACCAAACGCTACCGTAACTGGCGCAGTCAATGATTCCGCAGCAAACGGAAAAAAACGGTAGCATTGCAAACATTTAATTCAGACGCAGAAACGCTAGCCCGGTAACATTGTGGCTGACCGTTCTCGAAACAAAAAGGAAAGACTCAATGCCAGAAATGATACCCCTTGGCTGGTTCCACACCATTTTGGGCGTCGGCGCCGTGGTAAGCGGCTTCTACACAGTGCTCAAATATAAAGTCATTTCGCTAGAACAGCGATCGGGCAAGTTATATGCACTCCTTACGCTAATTGTCGCGGGTACTTCGCTGGGCATTTACAATCAGGGCGGCTTCGGTATTGCCCACATCCTCGGTGTTATGACGCTGGCCGCCCTCCTCTGCGGCGTAGTTATGGAAAAAACTAAACTCTTTGGGTCAGCATCAAAATATTTTCAGGCACTGGGCTACACCAGCACGCTGCTGTTTCACATGATTCCTGCCATTACCGACTTCCTGAGACGGCTGCCTATTGGCGATCCGTTTATTGACACCCTCGAAGACCCCATGCTGAGACAATTCCATCTCGCCTTTTTACTCATATTTGTTATTGGATTGGTCGCGCAGGCCCGCTGGCTGAGTAAGTCTTCGACCTAGCAAGGACGCTGTCCACGGGGGTGCAGCACGCACGCCCCGCACAAAAACAATTCAATTAGATCAGCGGTAAACGGTTCAGTGCCCTCGCTGGACTAGCCACCTTGCTGTGTGCGACGCTCTGGCTCCCGATCTTCCTCTGGAGCTCCCTATGCGCTTAATTCTGCCAACCCTGTTGCTGATCTTTTGGTCGATAAATGGTTCGGCAGATCATCACACTGAACCATCAAAAATCAGCGCCAATAATCTATCCGACATGGTGAAGGTTATGGCCTCTGATGAATTTCAAGGGCGAGCGCCCGGCACACCCGGTGAAGATAAAACCGTTGCCTACCTCATTGCACAAATGAAAAAAATTGGGCTAGTGCCCGGCGGCGCAGAGGGGAGCTGGACGCAAGCCGTGCCTATGATGCGCTCGGAGGTAAAGCCATCGGCAAAAATGTCCTTTTCCAACGCGGACACCGTTTTAACGCTCGCACAAGGCACTTCAGTATCCGTCGACACTGCCACGGCCCTCACAAACATTGTCGCCACCGATATTCCCGTTGTCTTCGTGGGTTTTGGTGCTAATGCTCCGGAGCAAGACTGGGACGACTATGGCGAGATTGACTTAACCGGGAAATTGGCCATTTTCTTAGTCAACGACCCCGATTTCGCGGCAGAGCCCCAAGAGGCCGTCGCAGGCCGCTTCGGTAATCGGCGTATGACTTATTACGGACGCTGGGCCTACAAGTTTGAGGAAGCGGCTCGACGCGGAGCACTTGGTGCCCTGGTGATTCACGAAACCGAAGCTGCCGGCTACGACTGGAGTGTTGCTGCTGCAGGGGCTGGGGAAAATGTCTCACTGGCTAACAAAGATCCCAAGGCACTCCCGGTTACGCTGCAAGGCTGGCTACATAACGATGCGGCTCAAGAACTACTGGCGGCAGCGGGCCATGATCTCGACGCGCTCAGAAACACGGCACGGCAGCCCGAATTTCAGGCATTTGAGCTTGAGGGCATTCGCTTTGATGCTGATCTAGAGGTCAAGATTACTACCTTTGATAGCCAGAATGTTCTGGGGCTACTACCCGGCAATGAGCGACCCGACGAGGTCATCATAGCGTCCGCTCACTGGGACGCCTATGGTATCGGCGCCCCAGATGAGCAAGGTCGTACCGTGCGTGCCGGAGCCAATGATGACGCCCTGGGCAGCGCAGGTATCCTTGAACTGGCTCGAGTGATCAAAGCCCAGCCAGCCATGGCGCGCAGTGCTTTGTTTGCTTTCTGGACTGCGGAAGAAGCCGGGCTTGTGGGCTCAATGGCCTACGCTGCCGACCCTATTTTCCCTATCGAAAAAACCGTGGCCAACTTCACTTTAGACATTTTACAAACGGCGGGGGCGGCCAAGGATGTCATTCTCGTAGGTAAAGGCCAAAGCGACCTAGAAGATGACCTTGCTCGAGCGGCCAAAGCTGCGGGACGCTACGTCACCGAAGAGAATTTGCCCGAAAATGGCCTTTTTTACCGAGCCGATCATTTCTCTATGGCCCGAGTGGGTGTGCCGGTTCTGTTGATGATGGGAATCGCCGGCGGCGCTGACCTTGTCGTAGGGGGGCGCGAGGCCGGCAACCAGTGGATCGCAGACTACATTGGTAACTGCTATCACAAGCCTTGCGATGCCTGGTCTCCCGACTGGGACCTGACCGGAGCAGTACAAGATATCGAGCTGTTCCGGCAACTGATTACCGAGCTGGGCGGCACTACGCGTTGGCCGGCCTGGAAGCCGGGCTCTGAATTTAAGGCAACCCGAGAACAATCAGCGTCTCTCAGGCAGTAAAGGTGGTTCCCACAAAAAACCCTCGACAAAGCGAGGGTTACATTTTGCGATTATCTTCATCTCGACGCTTTTGGAGCTAATGGCGCCGCGCTATATCAGTGAGCGCCCCGAGTGAAATCGTAGACTTAGAAATCCTTGGTAATCGCAAACCGCGCATTTAATGGTGCACCTACCGTTGCCTGATGTGTGCTGTGCGAGCTTGGGAAATAGTCGGTATCGGTCAAGTTCTCAATATTGACCTGCACCCTCAGCGTATTCGACAGTTGGTAGTACAAGGCGGCATCGATACGGGTATAGCTGGGCAGCACCGCAGAGTTACTGTTGTTGATAAAACTTTCATCCTGATAAGTCAGACCCAAACCGCCGCTCAGCTTTTGTGAAAACTGAAAGGAGTTCCAAAGCGAGAACATATTTTCAGGGAGTTCCCTAGGCCGCTTGCCCGAAGGACCCGACCGGCCAATTTGCTCGCCGTCTAAGTAAGTGTAGGCCGCCGAAATATTCCAAAAATTGGTCAAGCGCCCTTCAAACTGGATCTCTACGCCATCTGTTTCTGTCTCGATGACATCAAGGGTTGAGGGATCATTATCGGCGACCTGGGGTGAGGTTTGCTGAATCTGAAACGCGGCGGCAGTCAGACTCAAACCCGAGGTCAAATCCCACTTAAAACCAAGTTCCATATTCTCAAAGGTGTTGGGATCGAGCTGCCCTTTGCTGCCATTGATATTGGCAAACTGTTCACCACTGCGAGGTAAAAAGGATTCACTGTAACTGGCATACAGCGACATATTTTCCGCAGGCTTAAAGACTACTCCCAAACGGGGGGAAACTTCCTCATCGGTCCTAGAGCTCTCATCGCTGTTGGGCACATTGAAAACATCAATCTCAAAGTGATCGAAGCGCGCGCCCAGGACAATATCAAACTTCTCGGTAATACTGATCTCGTCCTGAATAAACGCCGAGTAAACGTCGATGGAAACACGGGTGTCGTCGTTCAAATCTACGTAAAAATCATTGGTCGTCGGCATTCCACTCGAATTCACACCGACACCTCCTAGCACCTGCAGGGGGCGATTTATAAAAAATGTTTCTTTGTCATCTGCGGTCGCAGACCAAAACGTGTTCCAGCGGTCCTGATCTGATTTAGTGTGGACGAATTCCGCCCCCGCCAAGAAGCGATGCTGCATGCCTCCTATCGTGCTTTCGTTGACCAAGTTGCCCGACAGCACGGTATTTTGTCGCTGCGTCGTGTCGACATAACCATCTAGCGTGACTTCGTTTGGCGCGCTGGCCTCGCTGTAGCCTGATGCATAAAAATTTTGATAGGACTTGTCGTAGTCACCGTGGAAGAAGGTCGCTTTACCTTTAGTCGACTCCGAAAAATTGTGCTCAACACTGGCCATCAGAATGTGGGCTTTCAGCGTCGTCACATTGACATCTTCATCACCAAACGTGATTTTTTGGAAGGCCTCTACCGGGCGACCGTCGGTGCCTGTGGGAATGCCCCGATCAATAAACTGGTCGTGGTCTACATACTCATACGACAAATCAAGCATGGTGCTATCGTTGAGGCGCATCTTGAAAGTCGGATTGACCGCCATACGCTCTCCGTCGAAGAAATCACGATGATTCTCCAATCCTTCCAGCATGGCATTGAGTCGGAACCCGCTATCGTCGCTAGTCGCCCAATTGGCATCTACCTGAACGCCGCCACCGCCAAATGTATCGGCATAACCCGTCAGCTGAGAAAACTGCTGACCCAGCTCTGGCTTTTTAGTGACTCGATTGAGAATGCCGCCGGTTCCACCTCGACCAAACAACAGAGCATTCGGGCCCCGCAAAATCTCTAGCTGCTCTAAGTTGTACAGCGGCCGAAAATATTGCACGTCATCGCGAACACCATCGATGAAGAAATCTGCGGTAGAACGGACGCCACGAAATACGACGGCATCTCGGTGGCCCTCACCCTGGGAAACGCTGACACCGGGCATGTATTCAACAATCTCTGAAACGGCCGTATAACCCCGCGCCATAATGACATCTGAGGTAACAATACTCAGGCTTTGGGGCACATCTAAGATCGGTGTCGGCGAGCGCAATGCATTGATTTGGCTAGACTGCAGGTATTGCCCCCGCACTAACGTCTCTTCAATCGGACGTGACTCTGCATCCACATCTGCTTGGGGTGGATTTTCAGCGTGAATTGAGGCCGCGTAAGCGCCTGAAACACAAACAAGCGCCCCAACCTTCAAACTCTTAAATTGCATTACTACTACCATTAACCTTAATGAGAATCGTTATTATTAGCATTAATAGTGTAAAGTCAAGCTTTTACCTGAATTTTTCCTCCAGCGCATTGATCCCGCGCGGTTTGGGTCTTCCCGAGCAACTCTATTGCAAGGGATGGGTATTTCTCTGCTTAGCCGGCGACACTAATGCCACCGAATCGCAGGATCAGCCCGCCCTGCTCTGAATTTGCTCGGGCTTCATCCAGCAAGCATGAAAGCCCGGAGGAATGCGTGTCGGCATTTGTACCCGAGCGATGGGGCCCTGATTCAGGTCTTTGGCATCAAAAACCTGCAGTTCCTGACTGTGGGTTTTATCGTTGAAAGCAAAGACGACCACATAACCATGGTCCTCAGCGTTTTGATGATCAGCAGGTGCAAACCAAGGCTCGCTGTACCAGCAGTGATCAAGGTCATCTGACCACGCGCCCAAACGCTCTCCGGTATCGGTGTTGTATTTACAAATACCCATCCAGCGTAAAATTTTTGGATCGTGGTCTACCAGATAAGCAAACTCGCTTTTCCTTCCTGTCAGACGTGAATCGTAGCTGGGGAACTCCACATTGAAATCGGGGTCGAGACACGCCTCGCTGCACTCACCGGTTTTCAGGTTCATGCGATAACGCCATAGCCGTGCATCCATGACTAGGCGCGAAATCATTTTTGCGGTACCCACATCATTGAAGCTGCCGTCGGCATTCTTTGCCGGTTGATAGCGACAGGCAACCATGATGACCTCATCGCCCTCTTCCCAGGCGTTTATCACGTGGTAAATAAAGGCGCCTGAAAATTCAAACCAACGAATGGACGCTGCATCGCCTTTGCGTGGAATAACCCCAAGGCGACTTGCCATTGTGGAATCGAAGACAATCTTGTGTCGGCCCGCGGCTCTGGCGTCTTCATCATGAAATACCGGATGATCATGTAAAATTGAGTAATGCTCAGTAATGGCCATATCGTGGGGCAATCGGTTTCCCGGCAATTCAATAGGTACTCGATGCGTTATTTCACCTTGGGCATCGGCTACGCCGTACCACATGTAAGGCCAGTGATCTCCGTAGTCAAAGTACATGAGCTCTCCGGTAACCTCATCTACCTTGCAGTGGGCAGACATGCCGGACTCCGGGCTATCTAAATAATCATAGCGAGGACCCAGCGTTTCCAGCGTAATGGGGTCAACCGCGTAAGGCACTCCAGCCAAATACCAAGTTGTCAAAGCAGCTCCTGCATGACCTATCACATCGGTGTTGGCCGAGTCTTTAATAGGCTGATCTTCCCGCCCCTTGAGCGTTTGGCGAATTCCCCAATATTCAGCACCTTGTGCTGAATCTTCACGCTGCCATGCGTCGGTTCTGACCCACTTATTTCTCACAACCAAACGGCCGTTTTCAAAATGTGCGCTGTGCAACATACCGTCGCCATCAAAGGGGTGGTATTCACCCTTGGGCTCGAAACGTGGATTGGGGCCGTTGCGCAAATAAACGCCGTTTAAATCCGCTGGAATCTCGCCAATAACCGGCAGGTCCTCATAGGTCTCTTCTTGAGTAAGCGGCGCAAACACGTCAGTAACAAAGGGACCGTATTTATGGCCAAAGGGCGCATCGGGATCTTTAATCGGCTGGTTCATTTAGCCACTCCTTGAAAACCTTTATCAAAATATTTCGGGGCCATCGTCAATAAAACCCCCGACACCACTCAATCAGCTTATCCCTGATCCACTACAAAGCTGCACACAGTTGCGCAGGAACCACCAATATTGAGGGTGGCAATTTGCTTTGCACCGTCGATCTGGGCGTCTCCCGCGCGCTGCGTCACCTGCTTTGTTGCATCTAAAAGCATACGAGCACCGGTCGCACCCACGGGGTGACCGCAACCGATAAGTCCGCCGCTGGCATTAATGGGTAGACGCCCACCCAAACTAATTGAGCCGTCTTCTACAGCCCTCCATGATTCGCCGGGAGCCGTAATACCAAAATGATCAATAGCCATGTATTCGGTCATAGAAAAGCAGTCGTGGGTCTCTATGCCATCGAGTTGGTGCACTTCTGCGATCCCTGCACGGCGAAAACTATCCTCGATCGCCTCTCTCACATGAGGAAATACAAAGGTTGAATCCTTGCTGCGCTCAACTTTGTCTCGATATCTGATGCCAGCGTTGCGATGACCCCAGCCCTTTATCCGCGCGACTGAGCCCGTCTGTTTGCGCGTTTTTCGATATTGTGCGGCAAATTTCTCAGAGGCCAACACGATGGCACAGGCGCCATCGGTTATCTGGCCGCAGTGCAAACGCCGAACACCCGGCTCAATCACGGGATTCAGCGTATCGTCTTCGTGAAAACTATTTTCAGCGAACTGCCACTGTCGCGTTTGAGCCAAAGGATTACGTTTGGCATGGCCATAATTGATCTCAGCTATTTGGTTGAGAACCTGCCGGTCTAGCCCGTAACGCTGGTCATACTCATCAGCCAGCAAGCCAAAAACCGCTGGCCACATAAATTTACAGTCAATGTCTTCCCGGTCGCGCCATGCCGCTGAATTTTGATTTTGTGAAGCTTGATCGCCGGGCAAATTTTTGAATTCTTCGGCACCCAGCACCAAAACGCAGTCGTAACGACCCGCCTCGATTTCCGCCATTGCAGTAAGCACCGCCAGGGAAGAGGATGCACAAGCCCCCTCATGGCGCATTGCAGGTATACCCCACAGCTCTGGCACCACCTGAGCAACCATGGCACCTAAGTGTCCTTGTTGACGCTGAGCCTCGGCGAAAGCGTTGCCAACATGAATGGACTCGATAGCGGAGGCCGGAAGATCGCAGTCTTCCAAAGCCCCCAAACAGGACTCTCTAATCATGTCCGAAATATCCAAACCCTCCCGGGACCACACCCGAGAAAAATCTGTTTGGACACCCCCAAGAATGTAAACCGACTGTGTCATTAGTTGACGGCTCCTATGTGCCCCTTCGAACGGGACTGTGACCCCTGACGCGCGCACAAAGACAAAGCTACGCCCTCTACGCATTGCTCAGAATATACACTTGCACAATAAGACTGACTAGGGCCTAACAGAGGAGTCTGCCCAAATACGGCACCTAAAGTTTACATAGGCAGCCCGTGTGCTGGTGGGCCTGAAGATTCACCCAGCAGGGAACCCGGTTCGAATAACACTGGATTGGCCCCCGGGCCATCTAAAGTGTTTAGCAGCGGCACCCTCATCACTTGCGCCAGCACTACTACTTCAGACGCTCAACCAATATCGCAGTGCCAGACCCAGCCGCACCACTGGTTGCCACCAGACCCAAGGTCAAATCACGACGATCCATCTCATCCAGCAACATACCCATCATGATAGATCCAGTGGCCCCAAGAGGATGGCCCATGGCAATAACCCCTCCGTTCACGTTGAGTTTTTCTAACGGTATGCCTAGGTCAGCCCGCACCTTCAATACGGTGGCCGCAAACGCCTCGTGAATTTCAAATAAATCGATATCGTCAATCGAGAGTTTTTGGGATTTGAGCAACTTTTCCGTTGCCGCAACACAACCCGTGAGAACTTGAAGTGGGTCGTCGCTGGCATTAACCATCGCTCGAATCACTGCACGGGGTCTGGCCTGTATTTTTTCACCGAGGCTTGCCGCTCCAACCAAAACCAATGCAGCGGCATCTGCCATAGCCGGAGAATTGCCTGCTGTGTGGACGTGAGAAATAGCCCCTAGATGACCATACTCTGCCAGTTGGAGGGCATCTGCGCCGGCTTTACCGACACCCTCAAAACTTGCAGGGAGCTTTCCCAATGATTCTAAGGTGATCTCGCCACGTATACATTCATCCTGATAAAGGGTCCGCGCCTTCACCGGGTTATCAATAGGAATAATGGAAGTAAAAAAACCTGAATCTCGAGCCAGTGCCGCCCGCTGCTGACTCATCAGGGCCACTTCATCGACATCCTGCCGAGAAGCTCCGTACAGAGAGGCAATGAGGTCAGCACCGCTGCCCATGAGCAGAATCCGTGCTGACAGGGCGACTTCGGGATCCTGAAAAATGGCGGCCTGGTCGCTCATCATTGGAATTCGCGACATCATCTCAATGCCACCCGCAACCGCCACCTCCTCCTGACCGGCGTTCACCTTCAAGGCGGCAATGTTGATCGCATCAAGTCCTGACGAGCAAAACCGCGTTAGGGTTAAACCGGAAACCTGACTCGGCCAGCCAGCATATAGCGCCGAACTTTTGGCAATGTTGCCGGCCTGCTCTCCATACTGAGTGACACAGCCCAGCACGACTTCACCCACTAGCTCGGCAGTTAAGCCGGTACGATGGCAAAGTGCGTCATAGAGTGGGGCCAGCAGTTCAAACGGCGATAAATCATGCAACCCGCCATCGGGTTTTGCCTTGCCCCGGGGGCTGCGTATGGCATCGTAGATATACGCCTCAACCACAACAGCTTCCTCCTTTAGTTCCGACGACTACACCATGCAGTCACTGGCTTTAATCATAGAACTTTGCCTCATTAGGGTCTATTGCAGGCAGTGGACGGCTAGGTGTCAGACCGCTCCCGCCGGATGATGTTTTAGCCGCATCGCAAGCACTATTCGTTGATCTGAGGGTATCACTAGGACGTGTGCAAGCAGTCTTTGTTGGGTGCGGCAGTTGTATTGTCGGAAAGGCAGCATCGACAGCCAAGGTTTTGCCGCTAATGAATAGACGACAAAAGTGTCACACAATGAACTACCCCCCCGGGGCACAACAGAGTCCAAGATGCATAGCCTTGGTGACGCACAAACTCTATGACTTTAGCTAGTGACGGAGAAGGGTTTCAATACCCACCAAGCCTGCTAAAAATTGGGAAAGGCCCCAAGAAGGGAAGGTTAAAAGTGATACCTCATAAAAAGGCTTACGGGTTTGCCAACGGCTGGAACGCAGACACTCAATTGGGCAATGGCCGATTATTTATTAGATTAAAAGAACCTTTGGGGTGCTAGCACCGCCTCCTCCATATTAGAATGGCAAGCGTTATGGTCTCAACGGAGTGTCAGTTTGGAGCTAGATCGACCTTTCCTACAACTCCCCTATACCTTTGATGCCTCAGCCTTGCATGACGAGGTGGCGGCACTGGACGGTGAGTCATGGCTGCCACACCCCTCGGGGCTTGAGGGTAATAGCGCCGTGCCCCTTGTTTCGATTAACGGTGTTGCCAAAGACGGGTTTGATGGGGCAATGGCCCCCACCCCTTGGCTGCTACAGTCCCCTTATATGCTTCAGGTCGTCGCCAGCTTCAAGGAGGTGGTAGCGCGAAGCCGGCTGATGCGACTTGCGCCGGGAGCCGTAGTTCAGGAACACGTCGATTTTAACTACCACTGGTATAGCCGGGTCAGAATTCATGTGCCCATTGTGACCGACCCCGCCGTTCGTTTTTTTTGCGGGCCTGAGGAAGTTCACATGGCAGCCGGTGAAAGCTGGCTGTTTGATTCGTGGCAAAGGCACCGGGTGATCAACAATAGCTCCCAAGATCGAATCCATCTCGTTATCGACATCGCGGGGTCTGCGAATTTCTGGCGAGAAGTTCGTCAGTTGCAGCGTGGCAAGGCGGCTGTGCCCGCTCAGGCCATCGCCTTCAACCCTGAGGAGCAACCCCAACTGGTTACCGAACAATTTCCCTGCGCACCGATTATGGCGCCGGGGGAAATGTCGGCGATCGTGGCTGAGCTCATGGCTGACTGTACGGCCAACGCAGACAACGATCGAGAAATACTCGAGTACTACCATGACCTGCTATTCGATTTAGTCCACGATTGGCGGCAACAGTGGTCTTTGTATGGCTTCGCGCCTGAGGGTATTACTGGCTTTCAAGAACTTTTAGCGAGAACGCGATCTGCGTTAAAACAAGGCCCAAGGGTCTTGGTGACAAGCTCCAACAATGTTGGCATCAACCCCGTCATAATGCAGCGCATTCTGGGTGCCGCTTTACAGCCACATCGAGCTGAGGAATTTGCTACGGGTCGTAGTTAAAGGCCTCAAAATCATCGGCATACATCTGTAGCAAGGCTTGCCTAAGGTCATCATCCAGCACTTCGGTATAAGTCTTGTGCTCGGAGCTGTTTTTAAGGGACAGGG
>ENA-UZWX01008976-UZWX01008976.1-metagenome-genome-assembly--contig:-Day-4---50m-contig-8976_pt1 | contig 13382 bp, 25 predicted proteins | sample MGYA00260347_ERZ794907 | MGnify/ENA metagenome assembly ERZ794907 | reverse complement strand
TGTGCCAGAGGTTTTTTTTACTTTTAAAAAAAAAAAATTGCTCCAGAATTCCCCTATACGCCGGCACAGTCAGTCCTTTTTGGCCACAGTTGTGCCATAATTGATTATTTTCTTTATACCAGTACCCTGTAATTGAATATTCGCGTACGGTTTCCATTGTTTACGCATCAGATTTAACTCTAAAATCAGATTCGACCATTGTTTGGGACTTATGTTTGTCCCGACTATAGTTACCTTTTTCATAATCTATACATAGTTTACCTTCTAAATGGTCCATCTCGTGCTGTATGCACCTAGCTGCCAAGTTATAAAAGGTCTTAACTATCTCCTCTCCTTTCTCATCCTGGTACTTTAGAGTAATTCTAATGTACCTTTTTACTTCTCCTCTCTTGTCGGGTGCGGATAAACACCCTTCAAAATCTGTTAATGATTCTTTAGACTTCTTAATAATTTCTGGATTTATAAAAACTTGTGGTTTCTCTTCTGTCCTATTCACGTCCATAACAAACATACGAAGTTGATAACCAACTTGTATAGCTGCAAGTCCAATACCGTGATGTTGATACATAGCTTTCGACATCCATTTAATAAGCCGTTGTGTCTTTTCATCTAGTGGAAAAGGCACGTCATTACTCACTGATCGTAAAAATACGTCAGGATATTTAACCAATTCTATATTCATAGGTGCCCCGCAGTCTCCCAAGAGACACCTATTTGGCCATCATCCATTATGGATTCCATTAACTCTGTTTATAAGTAGGTGACATAAATCTCCCCAAAGATTCTGCTTTAAGTACAACTCTGCAAGGCTCTGGTGAGTTTATTAACTTACTTTCCTGTAATTCTATTTTTCTAATTTCTTCTAGTCTACCATCCAGTGTTTCAATGTAAATTGGACAATCAGAAATGATTGTACCTTTTTCATTTTTAGTGAACTTGCCTAGAATTTGTTGAAAGTCTCTTACTCTCATCTAATTTCCTCCCTATTATTTTAATTAATTCATACCACTTCCGGCCCCACATCTCTCTCATCTCTCCCGATGTATTCCAATAAGCTTTAGCTATATTATTCAGCCTTTGTTGGTCTTGTTTTATAATACTCATCAACCCTCCTTAAAAAGTTATGTGAATGTTTTTTAAATTCTTCACCCTCGACAATAAACTCTTGGTAATAATTATCTTTACTACACATCATCACAACACCTTTTGTAATCTTTGTGTTAAATAAAATATTATGTGCCATAGCATATGCGGAAAGTTGACTAAAATAGTCATCGATCCACTCTCTGCGTTTCGGTTTATTGGTTTGTTTGAAGTCTATGATTGCGTCCTGTCCTTTATGGACGCCTACTAAATCTGTTTGGCCTGCGTATAGTCCAGGATAATACAAAGTACACTCTGTACCATAAAATTCTGTAAGATTAGTTAATCCATTTTGAATAACTTGTATTGCCATATTGTGTGCTTGTTTACCAACTGATGTTTCGTCAAGATAACCTTCACCCAATACATACTTCTCAAGAATCTTGTGCATGGCTGTGCCTCTCGCTGCAGATTCATCCACGATCCGCGCCGCATTGTCCTCGCCCATCTTTGCGCGCCACTTGGCCAGCGATTCGCGCTTCTCGGCTGATTGAGTGTGGTCCAAGATAGTAGTCACCGATGGTAATTTTTCTTTATCAAACACATAGTNNTCTCGTTGAGTCTTGGGGTATTTATAACAATTATTTCTTTTCATTAAAAATCCTATTCATTTTTTTATCAACAATTTTATAAACTTGATCTATAAGATCTAGTGAATGTTTATTCAAAGGAAAAAAATCTCCTTCTTTAGTCATTAGAAATTCTTTAAAATTATGATAACTTATTTTTTGTCTCTCTATTATTTTAAAACTATGTAACACACTCTCTTTGTGTTGTTTTAAAAAATAATGATTTTTAGATACATTTTTATTTTCTTTAAATCTTCTAATTGATCTAAAAAAACTTTGTAAATTATTTGTAATTCTTCTTTCAGCTTTTTTATCATTACTTTTTTTAAAAATATAAAGATTTTTTTCTAAATTATAATCTAAATTAGCTTTTTTTAAGTATTGATTAATTTTTTGTAATTTAGGATTTAACCAACATACTAATTTAGCTTCCCATTTTCTTCTTTGTTTAGTGTCCCCTGGTGCATTAAGAACTCTTACAAAATTTGTTTTGTCCCAGTTTTCTTGTTGATCTCTCTCTTCTTGTGTAGAAGTTATACCACCATAAGTATCTCTACATTTAAATCGAAGATGCCTTCCTTTATAAAAATCATCAGTTTCTCCTACATAAACAACTTCTCCATTCCAATATCTAATATAAATTATTGGAACTTTTCTTGATGAAAATTCAAAAGCAGGATAATTTATTTCAATTTTTCTTTTTTCTCTTGAGATTATATGTTTCATATCCGTATCCTTCTTTTCTATTTTTATATAATTTATTCCAGGACCAACAATGAATGGCACTCGAATAAGTGTATATTTTTTCTAAAATATATTTAATTATTTTTTTCATATAATTCTTTTAATTCTTTTTTATGAACCAAACTATCATACCGTCGGTCATCTTTCTCTCGAGCAAGGTCAGCTTTAGTTTTTTTTAATTCTTCCTTTAACTTTTCTATTTGTAAAATTAAATCTCCTTCTTCTTTCTCTCTCATTCTATTTTTTAGTTGTACTTGTGGAATTCCCCATCTAGTTTGATCTGTCATAAGTTCCTTTAATCATTTTTGCTTATTCGAAATCCACATTTTGTAATGTTCTAAATTAATGACATTATCTTTTTTCTGGATGGTTGAATAATGTTCTATAACTTGTTGAATCTTTGCTAGTTTAACATGAGCAAATGGAAATAATATACAACACACATGAAAGCAATCTCTAAAAACACATCGCCATCTATATTGCATCTTATGTCCATTCTTTCTAGGTTTTTTATTTAAAGTACCACAACCTAAAACTTCTGTTAGCCAAACTAAAACAGATCGATCGGTCATTGCAATCTCCATCGAGATTCTCCAACAATCATAAGTTCCTTTAGTTTTTTTTTCTTTATATTTTTTATAAGTAATGGTTCCTTCACCATCAAATAGTCCTGCAATATATGCTGCTTCTGCTTCTGTCATTTCTCATCCTTATATAAAATTGTTTCTTTACCATCATAGTCATAATAATAACCAACAACTTCTTTTTTTCTATTATATTTTTTTTTACTTTCTACTTTTCTTTGTCTGTACTTTGGTGTTCGAAGGTCTTGGGCTACAGGATTCTTCTTCACTGTAGCCTCGCCGATGTTACCATCGAGTTAAGCTCTTCAAGGGTTGGTTCTTCTAATTGAAGCTCGCCTTCTGATTTACATTTATCACACTGTACAATCATATCATAAACTTTGTTATAACCATTACCGTTGCAGTCTGGACAAATGTATTTATGATTAGCTACTTTTACTTTTGCCATTTGCTTTACCACCTTTGTTATCTAAAAAAAATCTAATAAGTCTACCGATCATTTTAGAGCGGGTTCTATTAGTTTTTGTTGCAAGTGTTCCTAATTGTTCCCAGTCAACTTTGTTAACCGACAACGATTTATATTTATTTGGATCTGCCATTTATTTCCTTTCTTATATTTGTTCTTCTCATATATGGGAATTTACAATAAAAAAACAAGTGTTGCAAGTAATATTTTTTTAATATATTATTGTGATCTCTTCTCACACCTTTTGTTTGTTCGTCCCTTTCTTGGGACGGGCAGACAAGTTATAATTAGGTAGTGAGTTTGCCTTCATCCTTGACAGGAGCACAGACAAATTTAGGATACAATTTGAGGTTGTTTATATCTTCTGTTTTAAAAGTGCCTTCAGCAAATAAAACTTCATAAGACTCGGCCAGTCCAGCACGTACACAGTTATAATGACTATCAAACATTTTAGGATAGTTTGGAGGAGAATAGCAGTCTCCACCTGCTACAGAGCAGATAAATATTGTTAGCATAAATTTCATTATTTTCCTTGACCTTTATATCTTTTTAATCTTTTTTGTCTTTTCTCCCCTTTTGAAAGAGATTTCTTATGCTTTCTAGGTCCACGTTTCTTGGGTTTATCTCGGGGTGTAAAGAACTTAAAACTTTGTTTAGCCATCTTCGTCTAACCATTCTTTAACAAATGGTTTAGCACCTGGAGGTGTTGTAATAACAGGGAGATAAGTTATTTTACCATTAACATGTTGTTCTAAATCGGAACCACAATTCATACATCTAAAAAAATGTTGCTCTATTCCAACTAACATTGTGAATTGATCACACGTTGGACATCTACCTTTAACTACTTCTGTCTTAAATGTAACTTTATTATTTTTGGGCATTACTGACAACTTAAACACTCATCGCTGTCATTGTCAAGATCAGCTAGTGCTTCTTCTTTACAGTCCTGACTACAGAACATATCTAATTCGTCTTTAGGTTCGAATTCTTTTTTACATTTAGTACATTTTTTCATTATTCTTCTTCTATAATTTTTTTAATTGCTTTTGATCCGTCTATATTTTCTTCTATTTCTGCTTCTACTTTTCCACATTTGTATTCGATATTATCATTTGTATCACGTTCTGCAACACGTTTACCTTTTAGGCAATCTGACATTGCTGGTTGTATTCTATGTTCCGTTAATTCTCCTGCGATAAACATACATAAAGCTACAACAGACTCAATCATTCGTGTGTACCATTTCCATTTCTTCTAACTTTATCTTTTAAATTTTCAACATCCTCTAATGTTTTTTCTAATTGTTTATTAAGAAATTCTATATTAACTTTGTTAGTCATATTTTGTTCTTGAGTTTTTTCTAATTTTTCTGTTGTTTTGTATAAATCTTCAATCAACATATATTGTTCCTGGTCCGTGGGCAGTTGTTCACTTTTCTTGAGCAGATCAGCCTCAAACAGTTCACGTGAAGTCTCTAACGATACCAACCTTGCCGTTAACTCGGTGTATGCAAACACGCCAGCTGCGACGAGTAAAATCAAACTAGCTACGGTTTTCATCGGCATCTGCACGGCAGCCGATTCTGATATGTTTAAAGGTTTGTTACTCATTTTTTCTTTTTCTTTTTCTTTTTAACAGATGCTTGTTCCTTCTCCCATTTTTTAGCCATCTTTGGTTTATTAATGTGCATCCATCTTCTTTGTTTTTCGGATTTAAAAGGCATTAGTTATAATTATACCCTGTGTTGCCTTGTTCTAATTTTTTAAATAATTTTTCGTGTTGCTTTATAATCTCTTTGTCAGAGTCTTGCATATCTTCTAATTTATCTTGAAGTTTTTCTACGTGTCTTTCAAGTTTAGAAACCTTGTCTAGTTGAACTGCTTGATTAGTAGAGAGATCAAACGTTCTAGTAAGAGTCCAGCCAGCTAACGCCAGTAGGATTCCCACTAGTAACGTCATTAATTTTTCAATCATTTTTTAGTCTTTTTTTGTAGTATTCCATTCATTTCAAAGTAACTTTTAAGTAAGTGCACTTTAAATCTGATCCAGAGTTTTTTTAATTTTCCCATAGATCCTCCCTTGTTAAGGTTAGTTAAGATTTAGAATAATATTATTCCAACAATGACACCAACAGCTAGCGCTATAATACAGTGATTATGGTCTAGCCAGAATTTTTGGCATTTTATTTTTATATTTTCCATATAGACTCCTATTTAATTTGACCCCAACTAGGGCCCGATTCATAATCTACTTTGTTTGGGACCTTCAGATCAACTGCTGATTCCATAATTTCAATTATTTCCTCTGCCTTTTTATCAGATTCTACAGAAATATCTACCTCGTCGTGAATCTGTATGTGTGGTATTATACCATTTTCATACAGCGCCACCATACTTTTTTTAGTCATATCGGCTGCGGAGCCTTGGATTAGTTTGTTTAAAGCTTTGTACGTAAATGCACGCTTTAAAGGTTCATCATATTCTTTTCTAGCTTGTTCTAATGGTAAAGGTTTAAAGACTCCAAACTGTACCGGCTGCCATAGATCAAAGTGACACGCTCTACCAAGTAAAGTTCTAATCTTTCCTCTATCATTTGCTTTACGAGATACATTGTCCATCAATTGTTTTACGAATGGTGCTTTGGCGTGGTACTGTTTAATTAATTTCTCTGCAGATTCTTTCATTAATCCTAACTCTGCCATTAATTTATTTTTACCCATACCATACATTAAACCCAGATTAATAGTTTTTGCTTGCTTACGTTCAATGCCTGCCATATCTGCAACTACCTGGTGGAAGTCCGCATCACCTGCATTGTATGCGTCAACAATTTCATCAACACCAGATAAGTTTTGTAACTTTGCATAGTGTACTAAAATTCTTGGTTCTTGTTGTGAATAGTCAAATGATCCCCACGTAGTTTTTTCTTCTGGAATAAATATAGATCTAATCATCGGTCCGAGCTCCGGGTGCCTCGCTGGAATCTGCTGTAAGTTTGGATTACTCATAGAGAATCTACCAGTCACGGTCCCACCTGCATCAGATCGTATTTGATTTATGTCTGCGTGTATTCTTCCATCAACTGCGTGTTTAGTAATTGAATCTATAAATGTAGTGTGAGCTTTATTTATCTCTCTTGCATCTGCAATTAGTTTTGGTAATTCGTGTGGATGGTTTTGTAAAAAGTTTTTAGTAAAGCTAGGTTGATTACTTTTTTCTGTCCTGTCATAAGGAAGTTTTAAATTATCAAATGCTTTAGCGATACTTCGGGCTGCGTGTATTTCTACGTTAACTCCTGTTAACTCTTTGATTTTACTAACGATTTTAGACTCACGTTGCATAAGATTTTTTTTAATATTTGCCGCTTTGTCTAAATCAACTCTTACACCTTTGAATCTCATATCAACTAGACAAGGAAATAGTTTTGTCTCCAAATTAAATACATCCCACAACTCTTGTTGATACAATTCTGTCTCTAATCTTTTCCAAAGTTTAAGTGTAGCTTCCGCATCACGCTCCGCGTACTGTCCAACAAAAAGCGCTGGCAATCTCCACATATCTTTTTTAGGATCAAGACCATATTCTTTTGCGGCTGCATTAAGAATACTTTCATCTTTACCCATTCCTATATAAAATCTTGCTAGTGTATTTAATGCATAAGACATTCTATTCTCATCAATTAAAGACGCTGCTATCATAGTGTCAACTATTTTACCTTTAACAATCACACCTGCTGATCTTAACCAACAGATATCATACATTGCATTGTGAAATATAAAGGTAGTTTCAGGTTGATTACAAATATCCTGTAGCCAAGAAAGGACCAATTTTTTGTCCATATTACCACCAGACTCGTGGTGGATAGGGAAATACCCTGACCAGCCCTCTACGGCCACCGCAATGCCCGCAATGTGGCCTTTTCCAGTGACATTACCAGAGCCTAGCTCCTTTAAATAGGGATCATTAGTCTCTAAATCGATTGCTATTTCTTTATGCCCTCGAAGATCTTTTAATTCTTCTGGCATTACCCATTCCGTTTCTGGAGTAAACAACGGTATCTGGGTACTCCTCATGAGTAATCCCTCTCAAGTATCATTTCTAAATAGTGTATTGCCTTCTTCACGTCCTCTTCTTTTCCCTTTATTGAATGCCTACAAATATATTTTATAGCGTTCCCCTCTGCAAAAAGCAACTTGTTTTCGTTTATAAACTCTGCCGGCTGAATTTTCATATTTTTATAGTGTTTACCACCGATCTGCTTATCTAGTGATTCATACTCTATTCCTTTAAACATATCTTTATTTGTCATTTTTTTTCTCCTCGTAATCTTTATATTCTTTTATTAATTTTTCCGATGGATGCCAAACATCTACAGCTGAATGACATTTAGGACACGATAAGTTACTAACTATATCATAATCCTCATTATCTTCAGTGTCGTGATCTCCACCCCAAATTAATTCAGTGCCACAGTGCCAGCAGTTCATATTTTTTTTCCTATATTGTTTATATCTTCAACAGTGTTAATTTTAATAACTGCTTCGGTAGGTATTTCAATATTATTAGTTTGCATTGTTAACCTTGTACCATCATCTCTTTGAGATGAACTGCCTTCCGCTTTAGCCCATTTATTTCTATTATCAAGAATAGTTTGTTTAGGAAGCCATCCATCAATTTCCATCATACTTGCTCCTGCATTATAATTATTAAATAAAACAAACGGGACTAAATGAGACAGTTGATGTCCAACTAAATTATGTACCCAGCCAGGTCTCATAAAAGAATTACTAGATCTTCTTGTTTTAATATCTATTTTATTTCCATTTATATCTATATCTGAAGGACTAAAATCTTTATAAGTAGGAAAAGGTAATCCTAATATTTTATAAATTATTAATTCTCCAATAATACCTGTTGTTTGTTTTTGTGTGTTTCCGTTAAAGCCTGCGGCTCTATTACCAAAATTTTTATGTTTAGTAATTAAACTTGCATGTTCTTTAATATTTTCTGTTATTTGTATTTTCATAGTATGTAGGCCCGATCAAAATCTCTTGGGTCCAAGACGTGTAATTCACGCTTCGCTCTCGTCGCTCCAGTATAAAATAATCTATGTAATTCATCTGGATCATAACTAAATGTTTCGAGTGCCGCGTTTGTGATGTCTTGCATCAATAAAACTTTGTCAGCTTCTCCTCCTTTTGCTCCGTGTATTGTTGACATTATTATACGAGGATTTTTATTTAACGTCTCACCATTCGCCCTCATGTTACGAATGTAATTCTCTGTCATAGAATCTAGTCCTTCAAATGCTTCATACCATACACTGTCTATAACCAAACCGTGTTCAGCTCTACAATCTCTCATTAAATATTTATCATCTGCGTGTAATGTTTTACCTTTTCTAAATCCTTCTAATACATTTGATCCAAGGTACTCATATATATTTTTTATCTCCAGGTGATTTAATTGGGCACCCTTACGCCACGATTCCCAATTGTTTAATGCTAATAATAGTTTTAATGGTATAGAGTTTCGTCCTTTAAATTGATAGTACCAACCTCGCAGTTCACATACTTCTTTTACTGAATCTAAAAAATGATTTGCAGAAGATAACACTAACCAATTTCCCTCACTCATATCTACTTGTGTAATATCAGAATATCTTTTTAAGACTCCGTGTTCTTCTCTAGGTTTATAATTTTTATCAAATCTATTTTGTACTTGACCAATAATCTTTTGTGATAATTCGTGTATAGGTCCTCCAGGAATCCGGTAAGACTGATCTAATGTTTGAATATCGTCTACTTCTTCTTTAAGTGCAATGAAGTGATCTACATCTGCACCCGCCCATTTAAATATTGCTTGGTCATCATCACCTGCAATGTAAGTTTTTTCTGCTCTTGCCCAAATCTTTCTTACCATTTCCCATTGTAGTAATGATAAGTCTTGTGCCTCATCTATAAACAATACTTCAAATTTATTTTGTTTTTCTTTTGCAATAAAATCTTCCAGTAAATCATTAAAGTCTTTGAGACCTTTTTCTTGTTTAAATCTTTTAAGTTCTTCTGCTAATAAAAATAAGGTATTTCTTTCTATGTCTAATATATTTTTTCTTGAATCATAATAATCTAATAAGTCTATTCTCTTTACAGCTGCAGTATTTATTATTGTTAGGTATTCATTATCAGAATTAAATGTACCATCACCTTCAGAAAATTTTGCCACCTTAATTGGTATGCCACATTTTTCACCAAACTCTTTATAATCATCTGGACCCATCATTTTTTCTCTGGTCATTCCTACTTGATTAAATGCATATGAATGAAGTGTTCTAAAGTAAGTTAAATCATTATCTATATCCAAACCGAATTTATCCGCGGCCCTCGTTGCTGCTTCCGTTGCAGCTTTTTTAGTGAAGGAAAAATAACCTATCTGTTTTGGTCTAACGCCGTCCTGTATGAACTGATCGACTAGATTCAACAGAGTTGTTGTCTTTCCCGTTCCAGGTGGTCCTAGTATTATTGTTTTCATAATTTTTTAATTTTCTTTTTAATTCTCGATTATAGGCTTTAGTATCTTCTAACTTATGTTCCAAATCAGCAATTTTTTGTTGTAGTCGTGCATACCAATTAATTCCTATTTTATATGCCATTAAAAATTTTCCTCTTGGTATATTACTTTAGAAACAGACGCATCGGTTTGTTTCATAGTAGTAATTTTGATAAGTCTTGGTTGTTGTTTTTTAATACGAACTCTTTCTTCTCCTACAAATGCATCTAATTGTTTTATTAAATTACCTGTTTGATTCTTATCTTTTTCCCAATGATTTCGTTTACAAAAATTATAAAAGTCTTCCATTCTAAAATATGTAAATTCTCTTTTCTCATCAGTGTATGGTAGTTTATTAAACACATCATCTACAGTTCTTGCTGACTGTCTATTAGTTGTCCAATCTTGTAAGAGTCCTGTAAGTTCATTAACTGGGTCCAAAGATTCTAAAGGTTCCACTTCTTGTAAACCTGTCATCATAGGTTTTAAAAAATGTTGTTTCCAATCTTTAGGTTTAGGTATAGGTACTACTAAATTTGCTTGATCTAAACACGCTAACGCAAATAAGTTTGGACTGTAAAGTTGTTCTGATTTTAATTGTATTCTTTTTTTATCTACATCTAAAAACCATTCTGGTGGTTTTGATGCATACTTTGTAAGACTTCCAAGTATAGGCATTTCTTCTTCTCCAAACCCTACACCAAATCTTTTTGTTCTACATAAACCAGATTGACATACTGCGTTGATAGGTGCATCTTTACATCTATATTTGTCATAACCTTTTCTGTTTACTGATTTAATTAATTGTTGAACCTCACTATTACTTAATGGTGGTTCCATAAATTTCATATTTGCTTTTACAATTTCATCTTCCCAACTATCTGGATGTGATTGTTTATAATAAACTGCTACATTAAATAATGCATTGTTCCTGGAGCCTTCGCCAAAACCAGTAGATGCCAACTTGTTTAAGCAAGGTGGTCCTCCAGGAAATGCTTCTTCTATTTTTTTCTCTTCCGTCTTGATTGCTTCAACCGCTTCTTTGCTGCAAGCGAAAACATCATAGAGCTTATAAAATTCCTCAAGTGTACAACCGGCGCCAGTATCACTGATAGCATAACGTAGTCCTTTCATTTCATTGTAGTAGGGTAGATTTAAAAAGTTACCTGTGTCCCCACGTTCAACAAGTATCTCTGTTTGTTTTGGAAATATTTCTGAACCTTCATAACCAAGTATGATGGCCATCTCTCTTAATTTTGATTGCATCAATGATGCAGGAATGTTTTCTTTGGTAAATAAAAATACGTGTGCGCCGCCTGATTTACTACGGCAAACTATTAATGGGAGCTTATGATTCCTAATAGTTTTAATGAGGCTAGTGTGATCAAAGTTATATTCGTCAATATCAATGCACCCCCACCTACAATCATTATTTTCTGTAATAGGGATGATCCCGAGGGCTGCTCCTTCTCCACGTAAGTGTTTGTCCCAGTGGTCGTCTGTGACGGTTCCACGTACAATAAAAGCTTTGCCTTGTTGCTTTCCATTCTCTCCTCGCTCACCGGGTTGGTATTGTCCATAAGCGATCTCTAATCCTAAAAATATTGATTTAAATTTATCCATTATCATTTCTCAATTCTTTGTAAAGGGGGAAGTTGCCTTCCCCCTATATTTATTTAGTACGGAGTTGAATCCGATACTTTCTCTTCTACATCAGCTTTTGTTTGAACACTCCCTTTGGATACATTTCCGGCAAAATCCTTTGCACTTAAATACAAAGTCTTGTCTTCTTGTCCCATAATTCTGTCCTGTGTAACAACCCAGCCGTACCAAGAACCTTTGTCGTTCTTTTGTAGCGTAGATGCCAGATTATACACAACTCCATGCATAGGAGGGATAGCAAATCCACCCTTGCCATCAGCAATTTGTATGGTTTTCATCATAGAATTCCATTTTTTACTGACATTTAATTGAGTTGATTTCATTGTGATCAAAGCAGGAGTATAACCACCTGTTTTTGTCGCAATCATTACATAGTAAGATGCAGTTTCTTCAAGATAATTACCATTTGGCAATCTAATCTTCGAACCATCTCTCTTACCTGTTGCAATTACCGCACTGTTCGGTAGATGCACAGCCACTGGAGCACCAGGACCATCCCCTCTATCCGACCATTCTGGATAATCTTTTTTATAGTAGCAAGGAATAACCTTGATACCTTTTTTACCATCGAATAATTCGCTGGTAACAGTATTATAAATCATACCAGGTTTGGCACCATCTATATACTTTGCATCACCATCAGTTACCTGCGGTGATAATTGTCCCAAGATTCTGACAAAAGGCAAAGCCATATCGTCTTGTGTCATGTTCTCGAAACCTTTAGCTGCATCATCACCAAACAAGGCAAGTGATCCAGTATCTTTTTTCATTACTTCATTACTCATTATTTTTCTCCATTATTTCCGAGTTATTTTAGTTTTGTCTTTAATCCAAGTACTAAAGACATCAGAAGGCATATCAAGCCCGGACTCGATACGCTCTCTGAATAGGGCAGTTAATGTCATCCAAGCTACATCAGATTTCTGCTGTGGCTCATACCCATTTTCTGCCGCAAGGTCCAACAATTGTTTCGCCTTGTCATCTTCTCCTTTACCAAAAGTTACAAAGACATTGTTTTTAATAATATCTCCCAACCCTTGTTGTCGAAGCCATTCATAGGCCGCTTGTCTCTTCAAATCATCTTTTGGAAGAGTGCACCTAAATTCTTTTTTAACAGCTACTTTAGATCCATCAGCTAATTTAATTTCTGATAATCCTTGTTCTGCTAACAATTCTGGTATTACACGAGAACTGATATCATCAGCCTCTGCTTTTTTAGTTTTGAGTTGCTCCTCTAACGATGCAATCTCATCCTCTTTATTTTTTAACTTTACACATTCTTGTGCAACAGTTGATACTTCTACATTATCTAAAAGATCTTTTGAATCTTCTAGCATCATATTTCTTACTTCACTCATTTTTATCCTTTCTGATATCCGTCCACTTCTAATGGATAGTATCTATATTCACGTTTATCCCACTTCAACATATTGAACTGTCCGTTTGTAGTTTCACCTACTAGCCAAGTTGAGATACCTATTATTACAGGATCTCCTACAGCAAGTAAATAATCTTCTTTACGAAAGTCTTGTAAATTTTTTCTCATCTTCTGCACATAAGGTGCAGTAGAAAATATTGCTTGGTCCCTATTGGGTAAGCATATTACAAGATAACCAAAATCAGACGCACTTAATATATTTATATTAGGTGGTGGTTGTTGAAT
>ENA-UZWX01001514-UZWX01001514.1-metagenome-genome-assembly--contig:-Day-4---50m-contig-1514_pt1 | contig 13541 bp, 13 predicted proteins | sample MGYA00260347_ERZ794907 | MGnify/ENA metagenome assembly ERZ794907 | reverse complement strand
CACAGGGGTTAGCTGCCAAGAAAAAATTGGTAGGCTTCATTGTTAGTCTCGTCTTCATAGGGGTAACCCAAATCATCCAAAAACCCTTTAACCTCTAGGCCATCTTTCTTTGAAGCCTGAAACCCGACCAGCACTTTACCAAAGGCTGATCCATGATTACGGTAATGGAACATTGAGATATTCAGCCCATCGCCTAGTTGAATGAGGAAGTTCAGCAAGGCACTGGGACGTTCGGGAAATTCGAAACGAAAAACCTGCTCTTGGCCCACCTGAGGAGATCTTCCTCCCACCATATGACGAATATGTGACTTGGCAATTTCACTATCGGTCAGATCGGATACTGGGTATCCCTGTTGAGTTAAATCTTTAATCAACTGGAAACGATCCTCGTCAGAGGTTACCTTTAAACCCACAAAAATTTGCGCTTGTTTAGCATCGCTAAAACGATAGTTAAATTCAGAGATTGTGCGCACGCCCAAAGCCTCACAGAAGTTTCTAAAACTCCCTGGCTTTTCATCTAATGAAACGGCCAAGATAGCCTCGCGTTTTTCGCCTACCTCGGTACGTTCAGAAATATATCGCAAGCGGTCAAAATCAATATTAGCACCACATTGAACCGCCAGTAGCGTCTGGCCAACAACACCATGTTGCTCCACATACTTTTTTAGCCCAGCAGCACCCATGGCTCCAGAGGGCTCGCAAATAGCTCGCGTATCGTTATAAACATCTTTAATAGCGGCGCAGATTTCATCTGTACTAACTGTAATAACCTCATCGACCAAATCTTTAAGAATTCGAAACGTTTCTTTGCCAACCTCAGCTACGGCTGTGCCATCTGCAAAAATGCCCACTTCTTTTAGCCTAACTCGTTTTCCGGCCTTCATAGCAGCATCAAGACAGGCGGCATCATCAGACTCTACAGCAATTATCTTAACTCCTGGACGAACATATTTGACATAAGCTGCCACACCGGCACAAAGGCCGCCGCCGCCAACGGCGATAAAAATCGCATCTAACTTACCTGGCAACTGACGTAAAATCTCCATACCCACCGTTCCCTGACCAGCAATAATATCGGGATCGTCGAAAGGATGAATATAGGTCATGCCGTGTTGCTCAATCAATTCATTTGCATGACCTGCGGCAGCATCATAATTATCGCCAAACAAAACCACATTAGCACCCCAACCTCTGACTGCATCAACCTTAATTTTTGGGGTCGTTATGGGCATCACAATGGTCGCCTTCACTCCCATTTTTTGAGCAGCAAGAGCTAATCCCTGGGCATGATTCCCTGCAGAGGCAGCAATCACTCCCGCCTCTAATTGAGCTTTAGATAATTGACGGAGCTTGTTGTAGGCCCCTCGAAGCTTAAATGAAAAGACTGGTTGTAAATCTTCCCTCTTTAACAAGATCTCATTATTTAATCGCTGGGACAATAGTGGTGCCGCATCCACCGGCGTCTCTACGGCTAAGTCGTAAATACGGGCGTCAAGAATTTTTTTAACATACTTCTGCGGCATAAAAAGTCCAAACTTTTGAGTTCAATCGCTAATGGTAGTTTGATATGGCTGTTTAAGCCAGTTTCTTATGCTTTATGAAATCATGATTCTGTTTTCTTTGGACAATCATCGTATAATCTTAGAAAAACAAGTCATAAGAATAACCTTGGGGTGTTTCGTGGATCAAAATGAACTGAAGCAGGCCGTTGCGCAAGCCGCGGTGGATTATGTGTTGGAAAAGATTGAGCCAGACAGTATTGTTGGCATAGGCACAGGGTCAACGGCAAATTGTTTTATAGATTTAATTGCTCCCCATAAACATAAATTTTTAGCCACCGTCGCCAGCTCTGAAGGCTCTGCTGAAAGGCTTAAAGAACATGGTATTGCAGTTTATGAATTAAACACGGTGTCTGAAGTTACTGTTTATGTTGACGGTGCTGATGAAGCAAATCCTAGGCTAGAACTTGTTAAAGGGGGCGGTGCAGCCCTCACTCGGGAAAAAATTGTTACCGCCGTAGCTAATGAATTTGTTTGTATTGCTGATGAAAGTAAGTGGGTGGAACATTTAGGTAAGTTTCCTCTCCCAGTAGAGGTCATTCCCATGGCTAGAAGTCATGTAGGCAGAGAACTCGTTAAATTGGGGGGCGATCCTGTCTGGCGTGACAATGTAGTTACAGACAACGGTAATCTCATAATTGATGTTCACAATTTTCATCCGATTGGATCGGCTTGCGCTCTAGAAGAAAAAATCAACCAAATCACTGGTGTTGTAACCAATGGTCTCTTCGCACTAAAACCGGCGGACGTTATGTTTCTGGCAACTCAAAATGGCATTGTGAAGCACTATCCAGCCCCTTAACAGAACTAGCCTTTTGACAGTAATTCACGTAAATCAATAATAGCTGCGTTAGCACGGCTGATATAAGAGGCCATCACGAGGGAATGATTGGCTAATAACCCAAACCCTCCTCCATTAACAATTATTGGAGATTGAATTGGTTGCTGGGTCATTTCTAATTCACGGATAATTTGCTGGACACTGGCAACGGCATTTTTCTTTTCCAATACATCACCAAAATCAACCTCGATAGCTCGTAAAAAGTGCAACAGCGCCCATGAGGTGCCGCGTGCCTCATAAAACACGTTGTCGATCTGCCACCAGCTAGTTTTAACCATCAACTCCCGGGGAGAGTCCGTAGATTGCCGGGCGCCATCACTTCCTGACAAGTCAGTATTAATACGGCGTTGGCCGACACTTGCGGAGAGCCGCTGAGAAAGGCTGCCCATACGTTTTTCTACAGTACCCAACCAATACCGTAAATTATCAGCACGGGCATAGAATTGAGCATTAAATGCTTCTTTGTCACTCAGTCGGACCACATAGTTTTCTAAATAATTTCGCCCCTCCCCATATTCACTCTCTGGCCATGGCGCCGCCCATCGGACATGATCGACATTAAAACGAGGTTCCGCTAATGCAAGATCACGATCTTCAGTGGACTGGGACTGGGATCGACTAAAAGATTCACGCATCGCTTTGCTGAGATCTCTCACCTGAATTAAAACGCCATACTCCCAGCTCGGTAAATTATCTAACCACACTGCCGGCGGCATAATATCGTTACTGAGATATCCTCCTGGCTTATCCAGTAAAATATCAACGACATTAATTAAGGTGTTTGTTGTAGTTGCTCCAATAACAGATCCAGAGGCAGAATTTGAGAGCGCTTTAACCTCAAACTCTTCTGGCTCGCTGCTCCAGTAGATTCCCACAATTGTCAAAAACACAAAGATAGCTAGGGCAGCATAAAAACCAAAACGTAATCCCTTAGGTGCATTCTGGCCAATATAATCTTCAGTCAATGTATCACCTGCACCATTAAATAGTCNNCCACAGCGATCAGTCTGTAACTCAAATTTTGTAGTATTGCCCTCAACAAGAGGTGCCTTCACATTAAAAATCATGAGGTGCAATGCGCCAGGGGAAAAATCCACTATCTGTCCTGCATCAACCGATACCGTTTTTTTCTCACGCATCTTCATCATACCGCCTGAATGAACATGCTCATGAAATTCAATACGATTAGTTAACTCAGACGTGGCTAAAAGTATCTTACAGTCCATATCACTAGTATTTGCGACTCGTAGAAATGCTGCAGTGACTGTTTGTCCTGGGGGCATTGTGCGAATGTAGGCATCACTAATAGTTAGCATCTGATTTTTTGGAGACTGACTTAACTCTTGAGCCAAAGATGGAACTGAGATAGCTGTACTAAAGAAAGTTGGTACCAACAGAAATAAAGCTACTGCGTGAAATCGTTTCATAAAATTTTCCCTCTCTATAACTATAACATGGTGACAATACTGTTAGTGGGCGCAACAACCATATTTTGTGATTTGCATCACTCACAGAGTAGACGAATAGTAATGAAAATCTCCTTTAAATGGCAAATAGGGATACAATATTGNNNCTAATGAAATTGCAGGATCATCCTCTACTATTCTCTCTTCAGATAGCTTTTTGCCAGTGGAGGACGTTTATCAGGTGGCGGTGAATGTTGAAGATGACTATCTCGTTTTCAACTGGTCTATTCAACCGAAATACTACCTCTACCGTGACCGATTCAAATTTAATGCGGTAGATGCAACCACACAACTAAGCCCTCCTTTATTTGAAACAGGCAAGCGCAAATACGATGAGTTTTTTGAGGAAGAACTAGAAGTCTATTATCTGCAAACTTCAGTTAGAGTACCTTTTCAATCTAATCAAAAACAAATAGACATTCAAATAGAATCACAAGGCTGTGCCGATGCAGGGCTTTGCTATCCTCCATATAAACAGTGGCTTACCATAGATACAATAAGTGGAGCAGTCACGATTAGTGATACACCCTCAGCGACAGCCGAGGCTGCCATGCAGGGCAGAAGCCCTGGACAGGAAGCGAAAGAGCTTTCGTTGTTTTGGATTTTGGGCTTTGCATTGATTGGAGGAATGATTCTCAACTTAATGCCCTGTGTGTTCCCGGTACTCTCCATAAAGGCGCTGAGCTTCACTATGTCTCACCAGACACAGCGAGAAAAACAGGCTCATGGGTTGGCATACACTTTAGGGATTACTTCGACCTTTGTTGCCATTGCCATCGTTATGCTCAGCTTGCGCGCCGCAGGTGAAGCTATCGGCTGGGGCTTTCAACTACAATCGCCAATATTTGTTGTGGGTCTAATATATCTATTCTTTATTATGGGCCTGGCATTCTCAGGCTATTTCGAAATCGGAACAAGCTTGATGTCTCTTGGGCAGGGCTCTACTTCGACAAATAGTCTACCCTCATCTTTCATGACTGGTGTTTTGGCAACCACCGTGGCCAGTCCCTGCACCGCGCCTTTCATGGGGCCCGCGCTTGGGTTTGCAATTTCTCAACCAACGTATATCGCTCTATTAGTTTTTGCCTTTCTAGGTCTTGGCATGGCTCTGCCTTTCATTGCATTAACCTGGATCCCAGGGCTAAGCAGTAAGATGCCTAAACCTGGCGCTTGGATGGATGCCTTTAAACAATTCTTAGCCTTCCCTTTGTATATAACTGCCGTCTGGCTGATATGGGTTGTAGGCCGACAGACCAGTATTGATGTTGCTGCAATTGTTATATTGGGAGTGATTCTTCTGGGAATGACTATTTGGCTAACCAAGCTTCGCCAAAGCACCGGTAAAAAGATAACTGATATCACTTTTACTAACGTATTTGCAGCCGTCTGTTTGATTAGTGCGCTAGCAGCGCCGATCATGTCCATTTCCAAAGATGCTGAACCCCCACGCTGGGAAACCTACACGCCACAACGCTTAACAGAATTACGACAATCAGGTGCGCCTGTATTTATTAATCTTACTGCAGACTGGTGTATTACATGCCTAGCGAATGAACGAGTCGCCTTCACTGATAAATTCTATAAGTCTCTGCGAGACAATCAAATTACCTACCTCAAAGGTGATTGGACTAATAATGATCCAAAAATCACCAAACTCTTGAATGAATTTCAGCGTAGCGGTGTTCCTTTGTATCTTCTGTATCCTGAAAACCAAGGACAACCAGAAGTTTTGCCCCAAATCCTGCTAGAGAGCACCGTTATTGATGCATTAAATAGAGCAAAAACGTAATTTAATGTATTTTAGCTGCAGTTAGCGTAATTTTTACAGAATTTAAACGATTTTAGTAAACTAAGTCTTCATCTAACCAGACTTTGGCGCTAAATGCGTCAAACGTCTATTTTGTAGAACGAAAAATATCCTATTTTCTTAAAAAATACCTTAAATCATTGACAAGTTCTGCAAATGTCGTCGAAATTGCATTTTTTTACAATACCCATAGACAGTCTGTTTGTTTTAGTGCAGACTAAATGCTTGTATTTGTAAAAGAGAAAGCCAAATGGCGAAGTTGTTACTATTACATGGTCCCAACCTTAATTTGTTAGGTACTCGCGAACCCGAGATTTATGGTGGTGACTCTTTGCAAACGATTAATGACCGACTAATCGATCAGGCCAAAGATGCTGGGCATCAGCTGACAGCTGAACAAAGCAATGCGGAGCATGATCTGATACAGCATATTCATGACGCAGCTCAAGAAGGTGTAGCGTTCATTATTTTTAATCCCGGCGCCTATACCCACACCAGCGTTGCGTTGCGTGATGCAATGCTTGGGGTAAGCATCCCATTCATCGAGGTGCACCTATCTAATGTACATGCTCGTGAAGAGTTCCGTCACCACTCTTATTTTTCAGACATTGCGATGGGTGTCATCTGTGGTTTCGGCATAAAAAGTTATGAGCTTGCACTGCAAGCTGCAATAAATACACTCGACCAATAAATATAGACTGAGAGATAAACATGGATATCCGTAAAGTTAAGAAGCTAATTGAGCTACTTGAAGAGTCTAACCTTAACGAACTAGAAATTACTGAAGGGGAAGACTCTGTTCGCATTAGCCGAGGCAGCGCGACTGCTACTTACGCAGCTCCCGCCGTAATGGCGGCACCTGTCGCTCCTTCTGCAGCTCCGGCAATGTTGTCGGCCACTGAAGAAGTAATCGCTAGCGAGGAACAACTTAATGGGCACGTTGTAAACTCCCCCATGGTCGGAACTTTCTACTCGGCGCCTGCGCCAGGTTCGCCAGTGTTTGTTAGCGTTGGGCAGGCAGTCTCTCCAGGAGATGTGCTTTGTATTGTTGAAGCCATGAAAATGATGAATCAAATTGAAGCCGACAAGGCTGGGGTCATTGGTGCTATTTTAGCTGAAGACGGCGAACCTATTGAATTTGATCAACCACTGTTCACCATTATTTAACAGCACTCGGAACCCTAGTTATGTTGGAAAAAGTGCTCATCGCCAATCGCGGCGAAATAGCGTTAAGAATTCTTCGAGCTTGCAAAGAGCTCGATATAAAAACCGTTGCTGTTCATTCAAAAGTTGACGCTGCTCTCAAGCACGTTAAGCTCGCTGATGAGGCGATTTGTATCGGGCCCAACCCGTCCCCACAGAGCTATCTAAACGTCCCGGCGATTATTAGTGCAATGGAGATTACAGGAGCCACAGGCGTGCATCCCGGCTATGGTTTTCTTGCAGAGAATGCTGACTTCGCCGAGCAGGTAGAAAAAAGTGGTTTTGTTTTTATTGGCCCCACAGCAGACACTATTCGGATTATGGGCGACAAGGTTGCTGCTATTAAGGCAATGAAAGCTGCGGGAGTGCCAACTGTCCCAGGCTCAGACGGACCCTTAACTGAAAACGAAGAGCAACTGCGTCAAACTGCGCAGCGAATTGGTTATCCCGTCATCATCAAAGCTGCAGCTGGGGGCGGTGGCCGCGGTATGCGTGTTGTTGAAAGTGAAGATAACTTGATCAACTCAGTCACGATCACGAAAACAGAAGCAGCAGCTGCATTTGGTGACGGAACTGTCTACATGGAAAAATTTCTGCAGAATCCCCGGCATGTCGAAGTACAAGTGCTCGCTGATGGCCAAGGTCGAGCGATTCATTTAGGCGATCGTGATTGTTCCTTGCAGCGACGCCACCAAAAAGTTTTAGAAGAAGCACCTGCGCCAGGAATACCAGAAGATGCTCGGCAAGCGGTTTTTGATAGTTGCGTAAATGCTTGCGTCCAAATTAATTATCGAGGTGCAGGTACTTTTGAATTTCTCTATGAGGATGGCCGCTTCTATTTTATTGAAATGAATACTCGCGTTCAGGTAGAGCACCCTGTCTCCGAGATGATCACCGGCGTTGATATTGTTAAGGAACAACTACTCATTGCAAGCGGGCTACCTCTGAGCTTCCAACAAGAGGATATTAGCTTCCGCGGCCACGCGTTTGAGTGCCGTATCAATGCTGAAGACTCTGTGAACTTCATGCCTCAGCCAGGAACTATTGAGGCTTATCATGCGCCAGGTGGCAATGGCATTCGAGTCGACTCCCATATCTATAATGGTTATACAGTCCCCCCAAACTATGACTCTCTCATTGGTAAGGTTATTACCTATGGGCGAGATAGGGACACAGCTTTGTCGCGCATGCGAATAGCCCTTGACGAGATGGTTATTGAAGGAATTAAGACTAACATTGCCCTCCAAGAGGATCTCGTTAGGGATGAAGCCTTTAAAAAAGGCGGTGTTAATATTCATTACCTTGAGAAAAAGCTTGGCCTCTAGCGCTATAGTTTTAGTCTATTCAGCTCCTTACTTTTATTGGCGTGAGTAATGCAGTGGATCCAATTGCTCGTTCACACTCCACGCCAACATAGTCAAGAATTGGAAAATTTAGCTATTGAACTTGGTGCTGTTTCAGTCACGTTGCAGGATGCGGCTGATCAACCCATATTAGAGCCCGCGGTAGGCGAAACACCTCTTTGGGACAATTGCGTAGTAACTGCTTTGTTCTCCTCAGAAGTCGATACAAAAATTATTGATAGCCACTTTTCTTCCTCAATTCCATCTCCGTTATCCAGCCGATGGGAGCAACTAGAGGATAAGGACTGGTCCCAGGAGTGGAAGCAACATTTTCAGCCTTTAAAGTGTGGTGAGCGCCTTTGGATCTGTCCAAGTTGGATTGACCCGCCAGAACCTCAGGGGGTCAATCTTAGTCTTGATCCCGGATTAGCATTTGGTACCGGAAGCCACCCCACTACACACCTTTGCTTAAGATGGCTCGATAGCCAAGATTTGGTTGGTAAAACGCTCATTGATTATGGCTGTGGCTCTGGCATTCTAGGCATTGCCGCCTTGTTGCTCGGCGCCAAACGAGTGGTTGCTGTGGACAATGATCCACAAGCCNNNNGTGCTATGCGACATGACTCAGCAAAACGGCTTGCTGTGCTTAGCAGGGCTTTTAGATCGACAAGTCGAGTCAGTCTCAGCCCCCTACGCTCAGCAGTTTCAGTTTTTCTCTCCAGTCATTGATTGCGAATGGGCTCAATTAAGCGCACAAAAAATCTCTCCCTCTTGACAACTTTTTACCGCATTTAAGTCACTACTTAGCGCAGATTTATCAATTACCGGTATTTTTTTTAATTGATCACTTTTTAATCAATCGCTCAAGGAGTATTATTACCTCCCTTTAGCATGGACCTGATGAACATTGTTTAACATTGGCCCCTACCAAATCCAAAACCAAACTGTGCTTGCACCGATGGCAGGAGTAACGGATTTACCGTTCCGTCGACTTTGCAGAAAAATGGGCGCCGGTTTAGTTGTATCTGAAATGGTGGCTGCCGATCCCAACACCTGGTCTACCAGAAAATCTCGCCTACGAGTTCAATTTGGAGATGAACCTGCGCCTCGCTCAGTGCAGATTGCGGGCTATGATCCTCAGATGATGGCCGAAGCTGCCCTTTTTAATGTTCAGTTAGGCGCTGAAATTATCGATATCAACATGGGCTGCCCAGCAAAGAAAGTATGCAAACGTGCTGCTGGATCAGCTCTTCTGCAGAACCCAGAGCTAGTAGAGAGCATTTTGACGGCAGTTGTCTCTGCTGTAGATGTCCCAGTAACCCTTAAAATTCGTACTGGCTGGGACCGCCAAAACAGGAATGCTGAAACGATCGCGAGAATAGCTGAGGATTCAGGTGTTGCTGCTTTGGCTGTTCATGGCCGCACCAAGGCCTGTCGATTTGTTGGTGAAGTTGAGTACGATACCATCGCAAAGGTTGTTGATGCAGTCTCCATTCCTGTTCTCGCCAACGGTGACATTACTGACCCACAAAGAGCCGTCTCGGTTCTTAAGCATACAGGTGCTGCCGCTGTCATGATCGGTCGAGCAGCACAAGGAAATCCTTGGATTTTTAATCAAATAAACCATTTTCTAAAATATGATCAACCACTGTCACCTCCCTCTATGGAAGAGTGCTCGCAGGTTATGTCAGAACACTTGCTGGCATTACATGAGTTTTATGGTGAAACTGGTGGTGTGCGTATCTCGCGAAAACATATTGGCTGGTATATTAACCCTCTACCGGGTGGCAAAGAGTTTACTCGTGTGTTCAACACTCTTGAGACCACCGAGCAGCAGAGGCACTTTTTACAAACATTTTTCCTCGACTTAAACTGCGAGGAGCAAGTTGCATGAACACCGACAAAGCCCTCGAGTTACAAAAAATCAACCAAGCAATTAACGACGAATACGGTCTAGACCCAAGAACTCCAATTACAGATACTCAGCAATCCCTTCGATTAAGTGTAGCCTCTGCCATGGATCGTTATTTTGAAAATCTGGGTGGTCAGAGCACTGTTAATCTCTACGATTTAGTTATGACTGAAGTAGAGACGCCGCTATTAATGGCAGTTTTGGAATACACCAAAAACAATCAAAGTAAAGCAGCTGAAATACTTGGCCTCAATCGGGGTACGTTGCGCAAAAAACTAAAACAGTATGATCTTTTGTAACCACCCGAGGACTTCATGAGCGATCTTAAAAAAGTTTCACGTGCGCTGATTAGCGTATCCGATAAAAATGGCGTAGTTGATTTTGCTCGTGCATTAAATGCTCTAGGAGTTGAGCTACTCTCTACTGGCGGCACGTTCCGACTGCTCCAAGAAAACAATATCACTGTTACTGAAGTTTCTGACTACACTGGCTTTCCCGAAATGATGGATGGTCGAGTTAAAACTCTCCATCCGAAAGTTCACGGTGGTATTTTAGGACGTCGTGGTACTGACGATGCCGTGATGGCAGAGCATGCGATCAAACCCATCGATATGGTTATCGTTAACCTCTATCCTTTTGCAGCCACCGTTGCCGATCCAAACTGTACATTACCCAACGCCATCGAAAATATTGATATTGGCGGCCCAACCATGGTTCGCTCTGCTGCCAAAAACCATAAAGACGTCGCTATTGTGGTCAACAGCTCTGATTACGCAACCGTACTTGAAGAAATGCAAGCTAATGAAGGGCAGCTTGATTACAGCACCCGTTATGCACTCATGGTCAAAGCCTTTGAGCACACTGCAGGTTATGACGGCATGATCGCTAACCACTTTGGGGCCCGTGATACCGACAACAACGAAAGAGATTTCTCAGATACTTTTAATGTGCAGTACTTCAAAACCCAAGAGATGCGTTATGGGGAAAATCCTCATCAAAAAGCGGCGTTCTACACTGAGGCCAACCCAACCGAAGCCAGTGTTGCCACTGCCAAACAACTGCAGGGAAAAGAACTTTCATTTAACAATATTGCCGATACTGACGCTGCTTTAGAATGCGTAAAGCAATTTGATAAACCGGCCTGTGTTATCGTAAAACATGCTAACCCCTGCGGTGTTTCTGTAGGAGTCGACATTGGCACAGCCTATAATCTAGCATTTGCTACTGACCCCGAATCTGCATTTGGCGGTATTATTGCCTTTAACCGGGAGCTAGATGCCAAGACTGCTGAAGCTATCTGTGAAAAACAATTTGTTGAGGTTATTATTGCACCTGCAGTCTCCGCTGATGCTCTGGCTGTAGTAGCTACCAAGAAAAATGTAAGACTTTTGGAGTGCGGTACCTGGGGTAACCAACGGCCTCAGGACTTTGACTACAAACGTGTCAATGGTGGCTTACTCATTCAAGATCGTGACAACGGCACGATAATCGAACAAGACCTCAAAGTAGTATCTAAAAGAGTGCCAACAGACACTGAAATGACAGATATGTTGTTTGCTTGGAAAGTCGCCAAAATGGTCAAGTCTAATGCGATAATTTATGCCAAAAATAACCAAACTATTGGAGTCGGCGCCGGCCAGATGAGCCGCATTAACAGTGCACGTATTGCCGGCATTAAAGCTGAGCATGCAGGTCTTGAGGTGGTTGGTGCAGTAATGGCCTCTGATGCATTCTTCCCCTTCCGCGATGGTATTGATAATGCCGGAAAAGCAGGCATCAGCTGTATTATTCAGCCAGGTGGATCAATGCGAGATGACGAAGTTATCGCTGCTGCAAATGAACACGGCATGGCGATGGTGTTTACTGGCATGCGCCATTTTAGGCACTGATTAATTAGGAGGAGCACCTTTATCTTCGCTTATAGAGATGAGATGCTCCTCCATCACTTCATAGAGAGGGGTCTCTACCCAGGTATCATCTAAATAGAATTTCTCTGGCTCTTCTTCTTTTGGATCAACGATCAAGTTGTAGAACGAAGGGTAAGCCATGTTCTTGATGGCATAACTCTTCTCGTCAATCTCTTTAAGCAACATTTTCCAGTTGCGCCATTTAACACCAAACAGATCATTGCCAATATAAATAATCACTGATTCGCGAGACGATTTTGACTCAGCTCCGGTTAAAAACCCTGTCTGATCAACACCGTCCAGCACTCTGTCTTGAGGAATATCACCACCCACCAAATTAGCCAGCGTAGGAAACACATCAATCATATGCACAATGTCATTTGAGACTTGCTTTGCGGGGATTTTACCCGGATAACGAATTAAAAAAGGTACACGTAATGACCCTTCGTAGGGGGAAAACATCGTCCCACGCCAAGGACCTGTAAAGCCGAAAGATCGTTTAATACCTTCCCGTCCATTATCCGAGGTGAAGATAAATATCGTGTTGTCCTTCAGGCCAAGATCATCAACCAACGCTAACAACTCACCGACATAGGCATCTGTCTGAGCAAGCACATCTGCAAAGCTGCCATTACCGGTTTTCCCTTTAAAGTCAGGATGCGCATCAACCGGCTCGTGGGTTTGCGTATAAGGTAAGTAAGCAAAAAACGGTTGCTTGGTTTTAGCTTTACGCTCCATGAAATCTAATGCGTGGTCAGTAATTTCACGATCAATAGTAGCGCGTTTAGCTCGGCCATAAACCTCATGCTTTTTTGGCTTTTCATCACGCTTCGCGGTCATTATGCGAGTTAACTCCACCCCCGCATCTTTTTGAAAGCTGTCACTGTCAGGCCAAAATGCCTGATCTGACGAGTTAGGGATACCATACCATTCATCAAATCCCTGATCTGTGGGGTAACGACCTTCCGCATCACCTAAATGCCACTTGCCAAACATACCGGTTGCATAACCTTCGGCTGACAACATCTCTGCAAGGGTAATTTCCCATGGCGTGAGGCCATACCAGATGCCACGGGGAGGAGTGTCTACTTGCTGACGAGTACGAATACCATAACGACCTGTCATTAATGCAGAGCGTGAAGGGGTGCATTCCGCCTCAACATTAAAGTTGGTGAGCTGAAAACCCTCAGAAGCGATACTGTCGATATTCGGTGTGGGCGCACCACGCAAAACGCCACCCCCGTAGACACCAACCTCACCGTAACCAAAGTTATCCATGAGCACCAGCACAATGTTCGGCTTCTCTGAACTATTAGCCGCAGATACGCTAACTGACAGCATCGTCGAAAGCGCCAATGCGATGAACCTATTAGTGTTCTTAAGATAATTCAACATCACTGCCTCCACTAAATTTTGACTGTAACCGATGATATCCCCTGAGTTTCAGTATAGGGCGCAACAACAGATTAACAATGTTTGCCGATAGGGAGCAACTTCGTAGAT
>ENA-UZWX01006825-UZWX01006825.1-metagenome-genome-assembly--contig:-Day-4---50m-contig-6825_pt1 | contig 13570 bp, 7 predicted proteins | sample MGYA00260347_ERZ794907 | MGnify/ENA metagenome assembly ERZ794907 | reverse complement strand
GATGACAAAAAAGCAATTGTTGCTGAAGTTCAAGAAGCTGCCGCCGGCGCTCAATCAGCTGTAGTCGCGGATGCCCGCGGTGTGACAGTTGAAGCAATTACTGTATTGCGTAAGCAAGCACGTGAAAATGGCGTATGGATGAAAGTTGTCCGTAATACATTAGCACGTCGTGCAGTAGAAGGTACGGAATTTGAGTGTGTTAATGACACATTTAAAGGCCCTACTTTACTTGCATTTTCAAACGAACATCCAGGTGCTGCTGCACGTTTATTCACTGACTTCGCTAAAACTAACGAAGACTTTGAACTAAAAGCAGCTGCATTTGAAGGTAATGTTGTAGACGTAAACATGTTAGCTAAGCTACCAACTTACGACGAAGCAATTGCCCGTTTAATGAGCGCTATGAAAGAAGCATCTGCCGGCAAATTATGCCGTACGATTGCTGCAGTTCGCGATCAGAAAGAACAAGAAGCTGCTTAATAGTTTTTCTTATTGTAAGAAATCTATTTTGGCTAGTATTAACATTAATATCAGCCAAGCCTTTTGTATTTAATAGTTATTCAAACAGTTCTTATGACTTCAAAACGAAGCAAAGACTGTTTCTTAAAAAACAGGAAATTTTATAATGTCTATTTCTAAAGACGATATCCTAAATGCTATTGCTGAAATGTCAGTAATGGACGTAGTTGAACTAATCGAAGCAATGGAAGAGAAGTTTGGCGTATCTGCTGCTGCTGCTGTTGCTGTTGCTGGCGGTGACGCTGGTGCTGCTGCTGAAGAGCAAACTGAATTTGACGTAGTTATGACTAGCTTCGGTGAGAAGAAAGTTGCTGTAATCAAAGCAGTTCGTGGCGCAACAGGTTTAGGTCTTAAAGAAGCTAAAGATTTAGTTGAATCTGCACCTAAAGCTATCAAAGAAGGCGTAGAAAAAGCTGAAGCTGAAGAGCTTAAGAAAACTCTTGAAGAAGCTGGTGCTTCTGTTGAGATCAAATAATCTGCTTTTAAACAGATTGTTTGCCTGAAAAGGCAATGGCTGGTGATTTAAACGTCACCGGCCTTTTTGCGCTTTTTTTGATAGAAAAATGTGTATTTTTTTATATAAAAACAGTGCATTATTTAGTGTTGAGTAATTCTGATGAATTACTCTGTAATGTTTAGACGTAAACATTACAGCAATACCCTGTCTAGTTGAATATAGTTCACTAGACAGATTTGGCCAAAACCAGCAAGCTGAGGAACCCCATGGCTTACTCATACTTTGAGAAAAAGCGAATTAGAAAGGACTTTGGTAAAAGTGCACAAGTAATGGAATATCCATTCTTGTTATCCATTCAACTCGATTCTTTCCGCAAGTTTATTGATATTGATCCAACAGGTGAAACCGGTCTAGAGGCTGCTTTCCGTTCTATTTTCCCAATCAAAGCTTATTCAGGTAGCTCAGAATTACAATATGTAAGCTATCGTTTAGGTGAACCGTTATTTGACGTTAAAGAATGTCAAATACGTGGTGTAACTTATTCTGCACCATTACGCGTTAAATTACGCTTAGTGGTTTACGATAAAGAAGCTCCGGCAGGTACTGTAAAAGATATCAAAGAGCAAGAAGTGTACATGGGTGAAATCCCGTTGATGACAGATAACGGTACTTTTGTAATTAATGGTACTGAGCGTGTTATCGTTTCACAATTACACCGCTCTCCAGGTGTATTCTTTGATCACGATAAAGGTAAAACGCACTCATCGGGTAAAGTGTTATATAACGCACGTGTTATTCCTTATCGTGGTTCTTGGTTAGATTTTGAATTCGATCCAAAAGATAACTTATTTGTACGTATTGATAGACGCCGTAAATTACCTGCGTCAATCATGTTGCGTGCATTAGAGTATTCAACTGAAGAAATTTTAGATATTTTCTATGATACAACTAACTTCGCTATTAAAGGCGATAAGTTAGTGATGGATCTTATTCCAGAACGCCTTCGTGGTGAAACCGCTACGTTTGATGTTTCAATTAAGGAAGGTGAAGTTTTAGTTGAGTCTGGTCGTCGTATTACTGCACGTCATATCCGCGCCTTAACGAAAGCAAATATCGATAAGTTAGAAGTACCTGCTGAATATATTGTTGGTAAAGTGCTCTCTAAAGCGTATATCGATAAGTCTACTGGCGAAGTTATTGCTGAAGCCAATGCTGAAATCACTTTAGAGCTTTTAGCTGAGCTTAGCCAAGCAGGCCATAAAGAGCTTTCTACTTTATATATGAACGAATTTGATGTTGGTTCTTATATGTCTGACACCTTACGCGTAGATAGCTCGACTAATCGCTTAGAAGCCTTAGTTGAAATTTACCGTATGATGCGCCCTGGCGAGCCACCAACAAAAGATGCTGCTGAAACATTGTTTGGCAACCTATTCTTTGCTTCAGAACGCTATGACCTATCGACTGTAGGTCGTATGAAGTTCAACCGTCGTGTTGGCAATGCTGATGATATCGGTAGTGGTGTGTTATCTAATGATGACATCATCTCGGTAATGAAAACCTTAATCAACATTCGTGATGGTAAAGGTGAAGTTGATGATATCGATCACTTAGGTAACCGTCGTATTCGCTCAGTTGGCGAAATGGCTGAAAACCAATTCCGCGTTGGTCTTGTTCGTGTAGAACGTGCTGTACGTGAACGTTTAAGTCTTGGTGACTTAGATGCCATCATGCCACAAGATTTAATTAACGCTAAACCAATTTCTGCGGCAGTGAAAGAGTTCTTTGGCTCTTCACAATTGTCACAGTTTATGGATCAAAACAACCCGTTATCAGAAGTCACGCATAAGCGTCGTATTTCTGCCTTAGGGCCGGGTGGTTTAACCCGTGAACGTGCTGGTTTTGAAGTACGTGATGTACATCCAACGCATTACGGTCGTGTTTGTCCAATCGAAACGCCGGAAGGTCCAAACATTGGTTTGATCAACTCGCTTTCTTGTTACGCACGTACTAACGATTTTGGTTTCTTAGAAACACCATATCGTAAAGTGATTGATGGTTTAGTGACCGATGAAATAGATTACTTATCAGCAATCGAAGAAGGTAACTTTGTTATCGCACAGGCGAATGCTGAGCGTGATGATGATAACAAGCTAACTCAAGATTTGGTTAACTGTCGTTTCAAAAATGAATTTACCCTGAAATCATCAGCGGAAGTTCAATATATGGACGTCTCACCTCAACAGATTATTTCTGTTGCGGCATCACTTATTCCGTTCTTAGAACACGATGATGCTAACCGTGCCTTAATGGGCTCGAACATGCAACGTCAAGCGGTACCAACACTAAAAGTTGATAAACCTTTAGTGGGTACAGGTATGGAAAAAACGGTAGCTGTTGACTCTGGTGTAACGGCTGTTGCTAAACGTGGCGGTGTGGTTACTTATGTCGATGCCTCTCGTATCGTCGTTAAAGTTAATGAAAATGAAATGCATGCTGGTGAAGCAGGTATTGATATTTATAACTTAACTAAATACACCCGTTCAAACCAAAATACTTGTATCAACCAACGTCCAGTATGTCGTATGGGTGAGCCAGTGGTACGTGGTGATGTATTAGCCGATGGTCCTTCAACCGATATGGGTGAATTGGCACTTGGTCAAAACATGCGTATCGCTTTTATGCCGTGGAACGGTTACAACTTTGAAGATTCAATGTTGCTGTCTGAACGCGTGGCTATGGAAGATAGATTTACTACTATCCATATTCAAGAGCTGACTTGTATTGCTCGTGATACTAAGCTTGGTAGTGAAGAAATTACTGCTGATATTCCAAATGTAGGTGAGTCTGCTTTAGCTAAATTAGATGAAGCGGGTGTTGTTTATATCGGTGCTGAAGTTAATGGTGGTGACATCTTAGTGGGTAAAGTTACTCCTAAAGGTGAAACTCAGTTAACACCAGAAGAAAAACTACTACGTGCCATTTTCGGTGAAAAAGCAGCTGATGTTAAAGACAGCTCTTTGCGTGTACCAAACTCAGTGAAAGGTACTATCATCGATGTGCAAATCTTCACCCGTGATGGTGTTGAAAAAGATGCACGTGCCGTTGAAATTGAAGAAATGCAACTTAAAGAAGTTAAGAAAGATCTTGGCGATGAGTTAAGCATTTTGGAAGATGGTATTTTTGCCCGTACTCGTAAACTATTATTATCTGCTGGCTTAAACGAAGCTGACTTAATGGGCATGTCTCGTGATAAGTGGTTAACACAAAACTTGTCTGATGAACAGCAGCAAGCTGAGTTAGAGCAAATTGCCGAGCAATATGACAACATTAAAGAAGACTTTGATAAGAAGTATGAGGTTAAGCGTCGCAAGATCACCCAAGGTGATGATTTAGCGCCGGGCGTACTTAAAATTGTGAAAGTTTACTTAGCGGTTAAACGTCGCATTCAGCCAGGTGATAAAATGGCTGGTCGTCATGGTAACAAGGGTGTTATTTCAAACGTAGTACCTGTTGAAGATATGCCATACGATGAGCACGGTGTACCAGTTGATATCGTATTGAACCCATTAGGTGTTCCATCACGTATGAACATTGGTCAAATCTTAGAAACTCACTTAGGTATGGCTTGTCGCGGTATCGGTGAAAAGATTAACCGTATGTTAGAAGCTCAACAAGAAATTCATAAGCTACGTAACTTTATTCAAGAAGTTTACAATGTGGGTGAGTCTCGCCAAGAAGTTGATGTTGCTAGTTTCTCTGATGATGAAGTGATGCGTCTAGCGGCTAATTTACGTGCCGGTTTACCAATTGCAACACCAGCATTTGATGGCGCGGCTGAAAAAGAAATTAAAGAGTTATTTAAGCTTGCAGATATGCCTCAAAGTGGTCAGTTTAATTTAACTGATGGTCGTACAGGTCGTCAATTTGAACGTCCAGTAACTGTCGGTTACATGTATATGTTAAAACTAAACCATTTAGTTGATGACAAAATGCATGCGCGTTCAACAGGTTCTTATAGCTTGGTAACTCAGCAACCACTTGGCGGTAAAGCGCAATTTGGTGGTCAGCGTTTCGGTGAGATGGAAGTATGGGCACTAGAAGCATACGGTGCTGCTTACACATTACAAGAAATGCTTACGGTTAAGTCTGATGACGTTGCTGGTCGTACTAAGATGTATAAAAACTTAGTAGACGGTGATCACCGTATGGAACCAGGTATTCCTGAGTCATTCAACGTATTGTTGAAAGAAATTCGCTCACTCGGTATTAATATCGAATTGGACGAAGACTAGGCATAACCAATAGCTCGCTGAGCACAATCAGTAAGGGAAGAAGGCAAAATATTTGCCTTCTTCTAAAGATTTAACTCCGACAGGAGAAGAGTGTGAAAGATTTACTTAAGTTTCTTAAGCAACAAAATCAAACAGAAGAGTTCGATGGTATTCGCATCGGTTTAGCATCACCTGATTTGATCCGTTCATGGTCATATGGTGAAGTTAAAAAGCCAGAAACCATTAACTATCGTACTTTTAAGCCAGAACGTGACGGATTATTCTGTGCACGTATTTTTGGCCCAGTAAAAGATTACGAATGTCTATGTGGCAAATACAAACGCTTAAAGCACCGTGGTGTTATCTGTGAAAAATGTGGCGTTGAAGTCACGTTAACTAAAGTTCGTCGTGATCGTATGGGTCATATCGAATTAGCAAGTCCAGTTGCCCATATCTGGTTCTTAAAATCATTACCATCTCGTATTGGTTTATTACTTGATATGACCTTGCGTGATATTGAGCGCGTACTTTATTTTGAATCTTATGTTGTTACCGAGCCAGGTATGACAACACTAGAGAAAAGCCAAATTCTAACGGAAGAAGAGTATCTTGATGCGTTAGAAGAGCACGGTGATGAATTCGACGCCTTAATGGGTGCTGAAGCGGTTTTAGCTTTACTACAACAAATCGATTTAGACGGTGAAGTAGCGCAAATGCGTGAAGAGTTACCTGAAATTGGTAGTGAAACTAAGCGTAAGAAAATCACTAAGCGTTTAAAATTAATGGAAGCGTTCGCTGCTTCAGGTAATAAGCCTGAGTGGATGATCATGAATGTTCTTCCTATTTTACCGCCAGATTTACGTCCATTAGTACCACTAGATGGCGGACGTTTTGCAACATCTGACTTAAACGATTTATACCGTCGTGTTATTAACCGTAACAACCGTTTAAAACGTCTTCTAGACTTAGTTGCACCAGACATTATCGTACGTAACGAAAAACGTATGTTACAAGAGTCTGTTGATGCACTTTTAGATAATGGTCGTCGTGGTCGTGCTATTACGGGTTCTAACAAACGTCCTCTTAAATCTCTTGCCGATATGATTAAAGGTAAGCAAGGTCGTTTCCGTCAAAACTTACTTGGTAAGCGTGTTGATTACTCTGGTCGTTCTGTAATTACCGTTGGTCCAACATTGAAATTGCATCAATGTGGTTTACCGAAAAAAATGGCGTTAGAGTTATTTAAACCATTTATTTATGGTGTATTAGAGCGCCGTGGTTTAGCAACAACGATTAAAGCGGCTAAGAAATTAGTAGAGCGTGAAGGCGCGGAAGTTTGGGATGTACTTGATGAAGTAATCCGTGAACATCCGGTAATGCTTAACCGTGCACCAACATTGCATAGATTAGGTATCCAAGCGTTTGAACCAGTATTGATTGAAGGTAAAGCAATTCATCTTCACCCTCTCGTTTGTGCGGCATACAATGCCGATTTCGATGGTGACCAAATGGCAGTACACGTACCGTTGACTATCGAAGCGCAAATGGAAGCGCGTACGTTGATGATGTCAACCAATAACGTGTTAGCTCCAGCAAACGGTGAGCCAATTATCGTACCATCACAAGATGTTGTATTAGGTCTTTATTACCTAACACGCGACTGTGTAAACGGTTTAGGTGAAGGCATGGTATTTGTAGACACCAAGGAAGCTGAGAAGGCTTACCGTACAGGTGCTGCAGAGCTTCATGCCCGTGTTAAGATTCGAATTACTGAGCATGTTAAAAATGCTGACGGTGAGTTTGAAGCTAAAACTAGCTTACGTGATACGACAGTAGGTCGTGCTATTTTATGGCAAGTTTGTCCTAAAGGTTTACCGTATGACGTTATTGATCAACCATTAGCTAAAAAAGCTATCTCTAAATTGATCAACCACGCTTATCGTAATCTTGGTTTAAAAGATACCGTTATCTTTGCCGATCACATCATGTACACAGGTTTCCATTATGCAATGGTAGCCGGTGCCTCTGTTGGCATCGATGATATGGTTATCCCTGATGCTAAGTACACCATTATTGATGAATCAGAAGCCGAAGTTGCTGAAATTCAAGCGCAGTTTGACCAAGGTCTTGTAACTGCGGGTGAGAAATACAACAAAGTTATCGATATCTGGTCATCAGCGAATGAGAAAGTGTCGAAAGCGATGATGGATAACTTATCAAAAGAAATTGTCATTAACCGTGATGGTGAGCCAGAAGAGCAAGACTCTTTCAACTCAATCTTTATGATGGCTGACTCGGGTGCTCGTGGTAGTGCCGCTCAGATCCGTCAGTTAGCAGGTATGCGTGGCTTGATGGCTAAACCAGATGGTTCAATCATCGAAACACCAATCACCGCTAACTTCCGTGAAGGTTTGAACGTATTACAATACTTCATCTCAACTCACGGTGCGCGTAAAGGTTTGGCCGATACGGCATTAAAAACAGCTAACTCGGGTTACTTAACTCGTCGTCTAGTTGATGTTGCCCAAGATTTAGTGGTAACAGAGCATGATTGTGGTACATACGACGGCTTACAAATGACGCCATTGATTGAAGGTGGTGATGTAGTTGAACCACTTAGAGAACGTGTTTTAGGTCGTGTTGTTGCTGAAGATGTTGTTAGACCTGGTACGGAAGAAGTTTTATTACCTCGTAATACTTTAATTGACGAAGCACTATGTGATTTCATTGAAGAAAATTCAATCGATCAAATGAAAGTTCGTTCAATCATTACTTGTAAAACTGACTTTGGTATTTGTGCTCATTGTTACGGTCGTGATTTGGCCCGTGGCCATATGATCAACCAAGGTGAAGCCATTGGTGTTGTAGCAGCACAATCAATTGGTGAACCTGGTACACAGCTTACCATGCGTACGTTCCACATCGGTGGTGCGGCATCGCGTGCATCAGCAGAAAACAGTGTACAAGTGAATAACTCAGGTACCTTGAAGCTACAAAATGCTAAATTTGTGACTAACTCTGACAAGCATATTGTTATCACTTCACGTTCATCAGAGCTTACTGTTATTGATGAAATGGGTCGTGTAACTGAAAACTACAAAGTACCTTATGGTGCTGTACTTTCTAAAAACGATGGCGAAGCAGTGAGTGCCGGCGATACTATCGCTAATTGGGACCCGCATACGCATCCAATTATTACGGAAGTAAAAGGTAAAGCACAATTTGTTGATTTGATTGACGGTGTAACTATGGTTCGTCAAACAGATGAGTTAACCGGTTTATCAAGCATCGTTATTACTGAAGCTGCTCAACGTAGTGCCTCGGGTAAAGAGATGCGTCCAGCACTGAAATTAGTTGATGCCAAAGGCAAAGACGTCATGATTGCCGGTACTGATATTCCAGCACTTTACTATCTACCGGGTAACGCTATCGTTAACCTTGAAGATGGTGCCGACGTGAACATTGGTGATGCCCTAGCGCGTATACCACAAGAGAGTTCAAAAACTCGTGATATTACCGGTGGTCTACCACGTGTTGCTGATTTATTTGAAGCACGTAAGCCTAAACTACCTGCTATTCTTGCTGAGAAAACCGGTATTATCGGTTTCGGTAAAGAAACAAAAGGTAAAGTTCGCTTATTGATCACTCAACCTAGTGGTGAAGTGTATGAAGAGATGATCCCTAAAACACGCCAATTAAACGTGTTTGAAGGTGAATCAGTGGCAAAAGGTGAAGTTATCGCCGATGGTCCTGAGTCTCCACATGACATTCTTCGCTTACGTGGTGTAGCGCCAGTTGCAAACTACATTGTAAACGAAGTACAAGAAGTTTACCGCCTACAGGGTGTTAAGATTAACGATAAGCACATCGAAGTTATCGTACGTCAAATGATCCGTAAGTGTGAAATTCTTGATGCCGGTGACAGTGAGTTCCTTAAAGGTGAGCAAGTTGAAGTAGCACGCGTTAATATTTCTAACCGTGAACTTGAAGCTGCTGGTAAGCAACCTGCTGAGTATGAAATGCAAATGATGGGTATTACTAAAGCCTCATTAGCTACTGAATCATTTATCTCAGCGGCGTCTTTCCAAGAAACGACACGTGTACTTACTGAAGCTGCGGTTGCAGGTAAGAAAGACGGTCTTCGTGGCTTGAAAGAAAATGTTATTGTTGGTCGCTTAATTCCTGCTGGTACAGGTTATGCCTACCATCAAGAACGCGCTAAAGCAAAAGCTGCTTTTGATGCACATGAAGATACAACCGTATCTGCAGATGAAGCAGAGCAAGCACTTGCTGATGCTTTAAATGCTGACCTATCGGCTGACAATGGTGAATAAGCCTTAAAGCTTATTAAATTGTTAAGTAAAAAGCCGTATTTTTTAGATACGGCTTTTTTGTTGCTGACATTTATACCAATTTCACTAAATTATTGCCCACTTGTGCTGGTTAAAATACCCCATGGCGTTGTTGCTCTCACTCCCAATAGCCAGCTATTGCTTAATTGAGCGCCTTGCCCTGATTTATTTTTCCTACGCACAACAAGATCACAAACTTAATGAAACTAGTATTACTGTTGCTGCAGCTCAATAAATTTAAATGCAAAATGATCTGCAGGCCTTAAAAAACCTAGCAAAACGATCAAATACTTGACAGCTCAATCATTGACCTATAGAATTTCGCGACCTTATATTCTGTGCCTAGTGTGCATTATACAAAAAACGTAAAATATCTATGTTTTTTGGAGGTTGAAAAAATTACGAGCGTGTAAATCTTTTCCATTGATTTGAGGTTTGCACAATAATTTACCAAGGCTACTTTCCTTGGTAACAACTAATCAGGAGCTATAATGGCAACTATTAACCAACTAGTACGTAAACCACGTGTTAGACAAGTAGCAAAAAGTAACGTTCCAGCGTTAGAAGCTTGTCCACAACGTCGTGGCGTATGTACTCGTGTGTATACAACTACACCGAAAAAACCTAACTCAGCACTACGTAAAGTTGCTCGTGTTCGTTTAACTAACGGCTTCGAAGTAACTTCATACATTGGTGGTGAAGGTCACAACTTACAAGAGCATAGCGTGATTTTAATCCGTGGTGGTCGTGTTAAAGATTTACCAGGTGTGCGTTATCACACCGTTCGTGGCGCACTAGATTGTTCTGGTGTAAGCGACAGAAGACAGGGCCGTTCTAAGTACGGTGCTAAACGACCTAAATCTTAAGTTTTTCCTTCTCTTTCAACTTTCTTTATGAGAGGAGTAAGAGATAAGAAACGTTAAGTAAGGCCAAATTAACAAATTTTTTAAATTTATATATTTTGGGTAACACCTGAATAACACGGAGAATTAAGATGCCAAGAAGACGCGTCGTAGGGCAACGTAAAATATTGCCAGATCCTAAGTTCCATAACGAACTTTTAGCAAAATTCATCAACATTCTAATGGTTGATGGTAAGAAATCTACTGCCGAAAAAATTGTATACGGTGCACTAGATATTTTAGCTGAAAAACAATCTGAAAAAGAACATTTAGAGCTTTTCGAAATCGCTTTAGATAACATCCGCCCATCTGTCGAAGTTAAATCTCGTCGTGTTGGTGGTTCAACTTATCAGGTTCCAGTTGAAGTACGTCCAGTACGTCGTAATGCACTAGCCATGCGTTGGTTAGTTGAAGCAGCTCGTAAACGTGGTGAAAAATCAATGGCTCAGCGCCTAGCTAACGAAATGTTAGATGCGTCTGACAGCAAAGGCTCAGCGGTTAAGAAACGTGAAGACGTTCACCGTATGGCTGAAGCTAACAAAGCGTTCGCTCACTACCGCTGGTAAGATAGCCGTAATGTTCTAACGTATTGCCTGCTTTAGGGCATATGCCTTAAAGTATGCACATGGCTAGCAAGGGTTTCTCTTGCTAGCCATACTTGTTTTATAAAGAAGTGTTTTTATACTAGTTGTATTAATTAACCATTTATAACCAGAATGGTTAATTAATCTAATTATTTTGTAGGTCCCCATTAGCGCATCAATTTCAAGATGCTGACTTAACAGCCGCCTGCTTTAGATAAAATATTATTAAGAGGAATTTAAATTGGCCCGTATCACCCCTATAGAGCGCTACCGCAATATTGGTATTTGTGCGCATGTGGATGCAGGTAAAACCACCACCACAGAGCGCGTATTATTTTACACGGGTCTTTCTCATAAGATTGGTGAAGTGCATGATGGTGCCGCAACCATGGACTGGATGGAGCAAGAGCAAGAGCGAGGTATAACCATTACCTCAGCGGCAACGACTTGTTTCTGGAAAGGTATGGAAGGTCAATTTGATGATCACCGTATTAATATCATCGACACGCCAGGTCACGTTGATTTTACTATTGAAGTAGAGCGTTCATTACGTGTACTTGATGGTGCCGTGCTCGTGCTATGTGCCTCATCTGGCGTACAACCACAAACAGAAACTGTATGGCGTCAAATGGAGAAATACTCTGTGCCGCGTATGGTTTTCGTTAATAAGATGGACCGTACTGGCGCAGACTTTTTATCTGTTGTTGAGCAATTAAAAGATAGGTTAGGTGCTAATGCCGTGCCTATGCACCTAGCTATTGGCGCAGAAGAAGAGTTTTCTGGTGTCGTTGACTTAGTCAAGATGAAAGCGATTAACTGGTCTGAAGAAGATCAAGGTATGACTTTCACTTATGATGATATTCCTGCTGACATGCAAGAGTTGGCTGAAGAGTGGCACGAAAATTTAGTGTCAGAAGCGGCCGAAGCTACCGAAGAGTTAATGGATAAATACCTTGAAGAAGGTAGTTTAACAGAAGCTGAAATCAAGGCGGGCTTACGCGCTCGAACTTTAGCCAATGAGCTAATATTATGTAGTTGTGGTAGTGCTTTTAAAAACAAAGGTGTACAAGCAGTACTTGATGCTGTCATCGAATACTTACCTTCCCCGACTGAAGTTGCTGCCATTACCGGTATTAATGATGATAAAGATGAAACGGAAGGTTCACGTCCTGCCGATGACGATGCACCGTTTTCTGCTTTAGCATTTAAAATAGCCACAGACCCGTTTGTCGGCACATTAACCTTTTTCCGTGTTTATTCTGGCGTTGTTAAAACCGGCGATAGTGTTTATAACCCAGTTAAAGGTAAGAAAGAACGTTTTGGTCGTATCGTGCAAATGCATGCTAATGATAGACAAGAAATTAAAGAAGTACGTGCTGGTGATATTGCCGCGGCTATTGGCTTAAAAGAGGTCACTACCGGAGATACGCTTTGTGATGCTAATAAAGTCATTACCTTAGAGCGTATGGAGTTCCCTGAGCCAGTAATCTCGGTTGCCGTAGAGCCAAGAACAATTGCTGCCCAAGAAAAAATGGGCATAGCATTAGGTAAACTTGCCGCAGAAGATCCATCATTTAGAGTACATACGGATGATGAAACCGGACAAACCATTATTTCTGGCATGGGTGAGCTACACTTAGATATTCTTGTCGAACGTATGAAACGTGAATTCGGTGTTGAATGTAATGTCGGTAATCCACAAGTTTCATATCGTGAAACCATACGTAAAAGCGTTGAAGTGGAAGGTAAATTTGTACGTCAATCGGGCGGTAAAGGCCAATATGGTCATGTTTGGTTGAAGATGGAGCCCCTTGAAGAAGGCTCAGGTTTTGAGTTTGTTAACGAAATTGTTGGCGGCTCAGTACCAAAAGAATATATTCCTGCAGTAGAGAAAGGCTGTAAAGAGCAAATGGAAAGTGGTGTTTTAGCTGGATTTCCATTATTAGACATTAAAGTCACGCTTTTTGATGGTTCTTTCCATGATGTTGACTCAAATGAGATGGCATTTAAAGTTGCTGCCTCAATTGGTTTTAAAAATGGTGCGCTAGAAGCAAATCCTGTAATATTAGAGCCAATGATGAAAGTTGAAGTTTCCACACCAGAAGCCAATATGGGTGATGTTGTGGGTGACTTAAACCGTCGACGCGGTATGATTGACGGTATGGACGAAGGTCCAGCAGGTTCGAAAATTGTAAATGCATTGGTACCCTTAGCCGAAATGTTTGGTTATGCTACCGACTTGCGTAGTGCTACACAAGGCCGTGCATCTTACTCTATGGAGTTTCAGCAGTATAATGAAGCACCGAAATTGGTAGCACAAAAAATAATGGAAACTCGTTAGAGCTCCATACGGTTATAACAGGCAAGATTTACAACAGGCAAGGTCATTTTGACTGCGCTTTTATTTTTTATAGCAAAATAAACTTTAAGGTAATTGAAAAATGGCTAAAGAAAAATTTGAACGTACGAAACCACATGTAAA
>ENA-UZWX01003522-UZWX01003522.1-metagenome-genome-assembly--contig:-Day-4---50m-contig-3522_pt1 | contig 13602 bp, 12 predicted proteins | sample MGYA00260347_ERZ794907 | MGnify/ENA metagenome assembly ERZ794907 | reverse complement strand
CCGAGGAGGGGATGTTAATTCGGCAGTACCAGTCGCGACCTGGGGTATCAATTACCAACCGTCGTGGCACACAGGCAGAATTTCGTGTTTTGACGTGGAACCCTGCAGGGCTTGGTAGTCGCAACCTGACGTTTTTGTTTTGCACTGAAAATGCCAAAGTCAACTGGGCGGTAGTACTCAATCGCGTGGGCAGGCCTCACTTGCGCCGCGACTGGGGGACTTGTCCATCTTAATCTTCCAGCCCTAGTTTCTTGAGCCGATAGCGAAGGCTGCGAAAACTGATCCCCAAAGAGCGGGCGGCTGACGTTCGATTCCAGCGATGGGCTGTCAATGCTTCAGTGAGAATTTGTCGCTCTTGACCCGCCAAGTAAGTCTCCAGATCGCCATTAACCTCCTCCAGTAATGTCGCAGGTGCTTTGGCGCTGCCACTCTCGGCATTGCTGAAATCTGTACTTTCTTTCTGGATAACATGTTGTATCGCGCCGAAATCTTCCTGCTGTATTAAGTCCTCAATATCGATGTCACTGTTTTCAGTGAGGGCACTGGCACGGGCAAGAACATTTTCGAGTTCGCGAATATTTCCCGGGAACGCATGACTCATTAGATGGGCTAGCGCAGAGTCGGTGAGGCCTCTGGGTGGAATCCCCTGATCCTCAGCAATTTTTTTGAGAATATGTGCAGACAGCACCGGAATATCATCTAGGCGCTCTCTAAGCGAAGGTACTTGAAGCCCAATGACATTGATCCGGTAGTAGAGATCATCACGGAATTGGCGCTCTTGCACCTCTTGAGCAAGGGTTTTGTGTGTGGCACTGAGTAGACGAACATCAATAGGGATCTCCGTTTCACTGCCAACCGGTCGCACGGATTTTTCCTGAATGACTCGCAGAAGTTTGACTTGCATTGGCAGGGGCAAATCAGCGATTTCATCAAGGAGTAAGGTGCCACCGTTTGCGGCTAAAAACAGCCCTGACTTATCGGCAGTTGCACCAGTAAAGGCTCCTTTTTTATGGCCAAAGAGCTCGCTTTCGACCAGATCAGGTGGAATGGCACCACAGTTTACGGCGATAAAGGGCTGATCATGCCGGGGCCCCGTTTGGTGGATTAAGCGTGCTACAACCTCTTTTCCAGTGCCGGACTCACCATGAATGTGAACCGGTGCTTGGGATCGAGCCACTTTCCGGATTTGCACTCGAAGTTTTTCCATTACCTTTGTGGTTCCCACCAAGATGTCCTCTGACACGTCGGCGGATGACTGAGCAGTTTTCAGCGCATGAGCTACGAGCTCGCGAAGCTTCTCTAGGGCTAAAGGTTTTGTGACGAAATCGAAGGCACCGAGCTTGAGTGCTTCAATCGCGCTTTCAACACTGCCGTGTGCCGTGATCATTGCGACAGGAACGTCTGGAAAATGGTTTTGCATATGCTCGATGAGCGTCAAACCATTGCCATCTGGCAACTTCATGTCTGTCAAACATAGATCGGGCGTCTGATTTTTTAATGAGGTTTTGGCTTCTGCCAGTGATGACGCTTTGAGAGTGGTCAGTTGCATGCGGCTCAGAGTTATCTCAAGTAGCTGCAAAATATCGGGTTCATCGTCGACGACCAGTACAGTTGGATTTTTCATGACACAGATGACACTCGATCGAAGGTAATTCGGAATGCGCTCTCACCAGCCCCTGTGCGTCGGTAGGTAAGTCTTGCGCTATTGATCTCACAGAGTTCTTTGCATAGGTATAAGCCCAGGCCGCTACCGTGTTTTGACGTGGTAAAAAACGGTTCAAACAAGCGGGGCAGATTATACTCGGCGACGCCCAACCCAAAGTCTACAACGTCCAGATGTACCAGATGGCCCTGCTTATCTACGGTTGTGTCGAGTCTAATACGAGAGCTGTCACCTTCTTCCAAGGAGTGTCTCAATGCGTTATCTAACAAGTTGGAGAGTACCCGCTTCAGGTGTTCTGAATCCATTGAAATGGTAATGGGAGTCACCTCAAAGTCAGAAATAACAACGTCACAGCGTTGTTGCTGCAATGAGCGATATTCTTCCACGTAAGTATGCAGCCAGCGGTTTAATAGAATGTCGGTGGGCTTGGGTGCCTGACGTCTAGAGACCTCGGAAACGCTATCAATGATATCGCTCACCCGACGGCTATTACTCACCAATATGTCGCACAGAATGCCATCAGCGGCATCAACGGTGCTGCTCTCGGTGAGTAGCTGCGCAGCATGACTGATGGCCCCCAATGGATTACGTATCTCGTGAGCAATACTGGCGGTCAATTTACTTAAGGAATTGAGCTTCAAAGACTGTGCAAATTGGGTGACGGGTGTGTAATCCTCAATAAATATGAGGCTGCTGTTAGCGACATTCTCACTGAGCGCGACAAATGACGCCACCATGGTGGGACCGTCCTCCGCAATTCGAAAAGGCTCTGGGAGGTCGGTGTTTGTCTCGCACCATTCCTGATACTGATTGGCCAAGTCAGGACTGATACTCAACAAATGGACCCGTTCTCCCGCGCTCAAACCCAGTAATGTTTCGGCGGCTTCGTTGATACAAAGGGCTGTGCCTGTGTTATCGGCAAGCAGGATGCCAGTTTCCATGTGGACAATAATTTGTTCGTTAAGTCGTTGTAGGGCCTCTACCTTTGCTTTTGCCTCAAGGGCGTCAGCCTCCGCCTGTGCCAGTCGTGAGGTCATAACTTGGACCAATAACGATAAAGCAAATAACAGACTGCCTAGCAGGCCAGCAGAGAGAAGCATGTTCAGTGTGGCCTCACTTCGGCTTACCATCCAAGCGGTGTCCATGAGTACAGCGAGCACTGCGATTGCGGCGATTACGGTAGCCAGAATGCGCTCTCTTATGATGGCGGCGGCAGCGAAAACAGTGATCAAATAAAGCACAGACAAACCGCTGAGAATGCCTCCTGCTGCGCCAACAACTATGGCAATAACAGTAATATCAAAAAGAAGAAGGCCAAAAATATGGGTCTGGGACCCAGAGACAACACGCCCAAGAGGCCCCACTAATAGCAGGGCTGACACGAGTAAAAGAGTCGTTCCTGCAATAAACATGTCTTGATCGAGTTGAGAAACCAATTCAGAGCCGTCGGCGATGATCAGCAGTGACAAAAGTGCAATGGCTAACAGCGTTCGGCAGGCGTTATAAATGACGAAAAGGCGCCGCATTGCCAGATGCGTCAGGCCATCCTGAGTGCGGTTGTCAGCCTTTTTGGCCGTGTCGATTTGGATGAATTCCTGAATCGGTAATTTACTATTCATGGGATTACTATAGCAGTCGAGCTCAAAAGGGCTGTACTCAAATCATAATAGGTTGCAGCCGCAGTGAGGAGCGCTAAACTGCCTTCCGCAACCGTTAGGCCGGAGTGTCCAGATGAACCTGTGTATGGGTCAGATCAATACTTTTGTGGGCGATTGGCAGGGTAACTGTGAACGAGTTATCGCTGCCTGCAAAAGCGCGTACGCAACATCCCCTGAGGCTGTTGTGGTGTTTCCTGAACTGACGTTGACAGGTTACCCGCCCGAAGACTTATTGTTGCGTCCTAGCCTCCAACAGGATGCTGATGCCGTCCTTGCGCAGCTATGTGCGGAGTTACCGCCAACTTTGTGGGTTGTTGTGGGATACCCCCGGCAGAGAAGCGATGGCCTCTACAACAGTGCGGGGGTTATTCATGGCGGTGAAATAGTGGCTGAGTACGACAAACAATCGTTGCCCAATTATCAGGTTTTCGATGAAAAGCGCTACTTTCAGGCTGGCTCTGGGGCCACTGTGGTCGATATTGAGGGTGTCAAGGTGGGCATCACAATATGCGAGGATATTTGGGAGCCTGATCCGATCGCCGGTGCACGGGCAGCGGGGGCACAGCTGCTGATTAACTTAAACGCATCGCCCTTCCATCGAGGCAAACCTCAAGAGCGGCAAGCTATGGTGTCCGAGCGGGCGCGGGCAAACGATCTCCCTGTGGTTTATGTCAATCAGGTAGGAGGTCAGGATGAGCTGGTTTTCGATGGCGGCTCTTTTGCTGTTAATCGGGACGGTACCGTGGCGGTGTCTGCTGTCGACTTTGAGGAGGCGCTGTGTTGGCTCGAAGTTCACAACGAAGATTCCGATAAGCCGACCATTCGTGACGGTGCTCGAGCTCAAGCTCGGGATGATGTGGCCGCGGTATGGCAGGCATTGGTGCTTGGTGTCCGTGATTACGTGAACAAGAATGGTTTCCCAGGGGTGGTTTTGGGTCTCTCCGGGGGCATTGACTCTGCAGTGACCTTGGCCGTGGCGGTCGATGCGTTGGGTGCTGAGCGTGTGAACGCTGTGATGATGCCTTTTCGCTATACGGCATCAATATCGATTGAGGATGCCGAAGCGCAAGCGGCTGCAATGGGTGTCGCCTATCGCTCCATATCGATTGAGCCCCTTTACGAGTCCTTCACGGGTGCTCTTGCAGGGGAGTTTCAGGGCCTAGCGGCCAATATTACCGAAGAGAACTTACAGGCTCGGTGCCGAGGGGTCTTATTGATGTCGATTTCAAATAAGAAAAACCTTTTGGTACTGACGACCGGTAATAAGAGTGAGCTCGCTGTGGGTTACTCCACGCTTTACGGGGACATGGCGGGGGGATTCGATGCGCTTAAAGATTGTCCCAAAATGCTGGTTTATGCGTTGGCACGCTATAGAAATAGCCTGACCCCCTGTATTCCTGAGCGGGTCATTACCCGGCCACCATCCGCCGAATTGGCCCCGGATCAAAAAGATGAAGATAGCCTGCCGCCTTACGAGGTGCTTGATGCCATCATTGAGCACTATGTCGAGCAGGATATGAGCGCGCAAGAGATTGTTGCCCTGGGGTTTGCTGATAGCGATGTGCGACGGGTCGTGCGACTTGTTGACCTCAATGAGTACAAGCGCCGACAAGCACCTGTCGGTGTTCGTATTACACAACGAGGTTTTGGACGAGACCGTCGCTATCCGATTACCTGGGCTTGGCGCGGGCGTTAGAGCTTCAGCTTTTGTTTATGGCCCGCCTAGCTTTTTGGCCGGTAGTCAAATTGCGGCGGTTCGGGTGGGTCGAAAAGTCCCAAGGAAATTTGATTGATCCAGGAGCGGTGCAGACCATTCAAGTCATATTCGCTAACGAATTCACCGTTACTATCGAGACTGGGGTGGTCGGGGAAATTCTCATTAAGCACCGCAATTGAATCTTTAGCGAGATCGGTGAAATCTAGAAGAATGTACGCCTGAGCCATGATGGCAAGGCCGTCCGCGACGGAGGGCGTCTGCTGCATGTGCTCGACAACGTATCGGCCGCGATTCAGTGCTGCCATATAAGCACCTCGCCGAAAATAGTAATTGGCTACGTGAACTTCATGCCGGGCCAACATGTTGCGCATGTGCACCATACGCGCTCGAGCATCGGGGGCGTAGGCACTGTCAGGAAAGCGCGCAAGCAGCTGAGCAAACTCTGCGAAAGCCTCTTTGATGTGAGAGACATCCCGTTTCGTGTCGTCGGTGGGTACAAAGGATGCTAGGAAGCCGCCCTCCATATCAAAGGCAGAGAGGCCTTTCATATAATACGCGTAGTCGACATTTGGGTGCTGTGGGTGCAGCCGAATAAATCTGTCGGCAGCTTCGATGGCCGCTTCGAATTCATAGGCGCCGTAATGTGCGTAGACCAACTCTAGCTGCGCCTGTTCTGCGTAACGGCCAAAAGGGTAGCGACTCTCGAGTAATTGAAGTGTCCTGATGGCCGTATTGAAGTTACCGCTGTCCAACGATCGCTGAGCCTCGAGGTAGATTTGTTGCTCCCCGTTGTCGGCTATCTCTATATCGTCTTTACCAAACCACGAGCATGCGCTGATCGAGACGGCCAGGGCGATAAGTGCGATCCATTTGGCGGCAAGGCGCATGGGCTGTAAAAGGTCCGAGTACAAAAGCTTGTAATCCTCTAGGCAAAGCGTTCTCATTCCCCATTGTAACGCCAACAGGGCTCTCGCCGCCAAACAAATGGCGCGGCCCGAAGTATACGCCAAGATTGATTAGGCATGAGGTTTCTGTGAGTCACGATAAGTCCGACAGCATCGACGGTGAGGCGACCATCTCGCGTGAGCTCCATGGCAGCCGTTTTGATCAGGCTGCGGCCATTTTATTTCCCGAATTCTCCAGATCCCGCCTGCAATCTTATATCGGGGCTGGAACCCTTAATCTTGATGGCAAGGCTGTACGAGCCAAAGATAAAGTGGCTCAGGGGCAGCATGTCCTGCTGGCGGCGGCGGTGGAGCCCGCTGTGAGCTGGTCAGGTGACTCACGCCCCCTCGATATTGTTTATGAGGACGAGCATCTGCTCGTTGTCAATAAGCCAACGGGAGTCGTCGTGCATCCCGCAGCGGGCCATGCCGACGGTACCTTGGTTAACTCCTTAATTGGGTATGCCCCTGAGCTGGAGCAGTTGCCCCGTGGCGGTATCGTGCACCGATTGGATAAGGACACAACGGGCATTATGTTTGTTGCTCGCTCGTACTTGGCGCATCAGTCACTGGTAAAGCAGCTTGCAGCGCGCTCAGTTAAGCGTATTTATGCCGCGGTCTGTCGAGGTGCGCTTTCTGGTGGAGGCTCGGTCGATGCGCCAATTGGACGGCATCCCTCGGTGCGAACGCGTATGGCGGTTACCGAAGGCGGAAAACCTTCGGTAACCCATTATCGGATCGCCGAGCGATTCGGCCATCATACTGCGCTATCGGTCAGTTTGGAGACGGGAAGAACCCACCAGATAAGAGTGCACCTTGCCTCTAGGAATAACCCACTTATTGGTGACCCTGTGTACGGTGGTCGTCCTAGGCCCCCAGCAGGTGCCAGCACCGAGCTGCAAACTATGCTTCGCACTTTTTCCAGGCAGGCGTTGCACGCGCAGACCTTGGCCTTCGATCACCCAGCGACAGGGGAGCGCTGTCAGTTTGAAACACCGCTACCCGATGACCTTGTGGGGCTGTTAGACGTGCTCCGTACTCACGACGCTAATCAGCTGCTGTGACGCCTGTTTTGATGGATGTTCTTTCGGCAGATGTGGGTATATCGTGTATTCATGCGTTCACCACGCTTCGCTCACAAGGGTCCAGTGATGCACCGTTTTATAGCCTGAATTTCGGCGATCATGTTGGTGACGACCCGCTAGCTGTGACCTCGAACAGAGAGGCTTTGCGGCGCGCCTTGCCAGGTCAGGCTGCAACCCGTTGGCTGCGACAAGTTCACGGAACTGATGTGGCCGCCGCCCATGCAATTTCTGAAGGCGAAGTGCCTGTTGCAGATGCCGTGTGGACCGATCAACCGGGTTTGGCACTGGCGGTGATGACAGCCGATTGTTTGCCTATCGTTTTGGCTGGAGTTCGTGGTGATTGGGTGGCTGTCGTCCATGCGGGGTGGCGAGGGCTGGCGGCGGGTATTGTTGAGGCTGCGTTCGAGGCGGTGCCGGGAAATCCTACAGAGACTCGCGCATGGTTTGGGCCCGCTATAGGTGCCTGCTGTTTCGAGGTTGGTTCAGAGGTCCGTCAAATTTTTTTAAAACGCTTTGGTGTGGTGGCTGCAGCGAGTTTCAAGTCGACCAAAAATCCTGATAAATATCTCGCAGATTTAGCGGGTTTGGCCGCCTGCCGATTACGAGCATTGGGTATTGCTGCAGTTTCAGATTCTGGACACTGCACGGTTTGTGAGTCAGACCGTTTTTTCTCCCATCGCCGAGACGGTACGACCGGGCGCATGGCCACTGTGGCGATGATACTGCCCAAATAACATTCCCCACTTGAAATTAGAGCTTCAAGGCGCCATTTAATAGTTCAGGGCATGAGGCCCAAAGAACATGGTGAGGGGATAGTCACATGCGTATGGATAAGCTAACCAATCCGCTACAAAACGTACTGGCAGACGCGCAATCGCTGGCTGTGGGCCGCGATCAGCAGTTTATTGAGCCGATACACATTCTCAAGGCACTGCTTGATCAATCTGGGGGGTCCGCGAGCCCTCTGCTGCAGAAGGCGGGTGCTAACGGAGCTCAACTCACGGAGGCCGTAAGCGCTGCCTTGTCCCAGTTGCCAACGGTGAGTGGGGGATCGGGCGATGTGCACTTATCTCAAGATTCCAGTCGTTTGCTGAATCGGGCTGATAAATTGGCCCAGAAGCGCAACGATAGCTATTTATCCTCTGAACTTGTTTTGTTGGCGCTGGCTGATGACAGCTCCCCGGTGGCGAAGCTGATAGCGAAGTCAGGTGCGAGTCGCGCCTCTCTGGAGCAGGCCGTTGAAGAGGTGAGAGGTGGTGAGGGCGTGAATTCGGCGGAGGCCGAGGCCTCTAGACAGGCCCTTGAGAAGTACACGATAGACCTCACCGAGCTCGCCGAGATCGGTAAGCTCGATCCCGTTATTGGTAGAGATGACGAAATACGACGGACTATTCAGGTGCTGCAGCGCAGGACTAAAAATAATCCTGTGCTCATTGGTGAGCCCGGTGTCGGCAAGACCGCAATTATTGAGGGCTTGGCTCAGCGCGTTATTAACGGTGAAGTGCCTGAGGGGCTAAAAAATAAGCGTATTCTTTCATTGGATCTCGGTGCTTTGCTGGCGGGGGCGAAATTTCGCGGCGACTTCGAGGAGCGCTTAAAAGCGGTTCTCAATGAGCTTTCCAAAGAAGAGGGACGAATTATTTTATTCGTTGATGAGCTGCACACGATGGTGGGGGCTGGAAAATCTGAGGGCTCTATGGATGCGGGCAACATGCTCAAGCCCGCATTGGCGAGAGGCGAACTACACTGTGTAGGTGCGACAACTCTCAATGAATATCGTCAGTTTGTAGAGAAGGATGCCGCGCTGGAGCGACGTTTTCAAAAAGTGCTCGTAGATGAGCCTTCAGAGGAGGATACGATTGCTATTCTTCGCGGACTCAAAGAACGATATGAGGTACATCACGGTGTTGCCGTTACTGACAGTGCCATTATCGCCGCCGCGAAACTCAGTCAACGTTACATTACTGATCGCCAGTTACCCGATAAAGCGATTGATCTGATTGACGAGGCTGCGAGCCGTATTCGCATGGAGATTGACTCAAAGCCAGAGAGTATGGATCGATTAGAGCGGCGACTGATACAACTGAAAATCGAGCGTGAGGCCGTTAACAAAGATCAAACCGAAGCGGCACAAAAGCAAGTGGCTTTGCTCGAAGAGCAAATTGCTGAGCTCGATCAAGAGCTGTCTGATCTTGATGAAATCTTGACCGCAGAAAAGGCTGCTGTTCAGGGTGCTGCAAAGATCAAAGCCGCTATAGAGCAAGCCAAATTAGATTTGGAGATGGCCCAGCGAGCGGGTGACTTGACGCGAATGTCAGAGATTCAATACGGGGAGTTGCCTGAGCTTAACAAGCAGTTGGGTATTGCGGAGCAGGTGGAACAAGGGCCCACGCAGCTGCTACGGAATCGAGTGACCGAAGAGGAGGTTGCTGAGGTCGTATCCCGGTGGACGGGAATTCCTATATCGAAAATGCTCGAGGGTGATCGCGAGAAATTGCTGCGCATGGAGTCAGTGCTCCATGAACGCGTGGTGGGCCAGGATGAGGCTGTCATTGCTGTTGCCAATGCTGTGCGGCGGTCTCGAGCAGGGCTGAGTGACCCCAACCGACCCAATGGTTCTTTTTTGTTTCTTGGACCCACGGGAGTCGGTAAAACCGAGCTCTGTAAAGCTTTAGCGGGTTTTGTTTTCGACAGTGACCAGGCCATGGTGCGACTCGACATGTCGGAGTTCATGGAGAAGCATTCTGTTGCCCGACTCATCGGGGCACCCCCCGGTTACGTGGGCTATGAGGAGGGCGGTTATCTCACCGAAGCCGTTCGGCGCCGTCCTTACTCCCTCTTGCTCCTTGATGAGGTCGAAAAGGCCCATCCTGATGTATTCAACATATTGCTTCAGGTATTGGAGGATGGTCGCTTGACCGACGGTCAGGGCCGCACCGTAGACTTCAAAAATACAGTCATAGTCATGACGTCTAACCTGGGCTCTGATCTTATTCAGGAGATGGCCGGGAGTGAGCAATACGACGCTATGAAAGCGGCGGTCATGGGGGTTGTAGGGAGTCATTTTCGTCCTGAGTTCATTAATCGCGTGGATGAGACTGTGGTATTTCATCCCCTTGCGCAGGCACAAATTCGAGGTATTGCAAGTATTCAGATTGAAAACCTCAGGGAGCGGCTGGCTGAACGTGATCTTGCATTGCGGTTATCTGATGATGTGCTGGACCATCTGGCTGAGGCAGGGTTTGATCCCATTTTTGGAGCCCGACCCCTGAAGAGGGCTATTCAGCAGCTGCTGGAAAACCCCTTGGCCCAGCAAATTCTGCAGGGCGATTATGCCCCCGGGGACACAATAGAGGCGCTAGTAGAGGGCCAGAAAATCATCTTAAGTCGACAACAGTAAGCAAACTCAGCAGTTGTAATCGCAAAGCGGTTACTGACGCTCTTTTGAGGCTCACTTTGGTGCAGGCTCCCTAATTGTTTTACGGGGAGCAGCTTGATGGATTCAGGTCTAAAGGGGTGGCTGGGGTGAGTCGCTGTGTTGCCTTAACCGCTAGCTTGGTCTTACGCAGGCCCCTTGGGCGCGGCAGCAGAGGTGTCCATAATTGCGGGAAAGCAGCGGATTTCCAAGCTGGGTTTTCCCTTCTAGAGCTCGTCATTGTGTTGGGCCTTATAGGCGTCCTAGCGACGCTTGCCCTGCCCAGCTATCAAAATTATTTGAGAACAGCGACGGTGAGAGAGGGGGCTATGAGCTTGTTGGCTTTAGCCCTGTTGCAAGAACGTCTGCGCATTACCCGCGGCGAGTATCAGCCAGTGTCGGTGTTATTAACTTATCAGCCTCTCTCGGACCGGCTGCGCCGTCATTATCGGTTGGCTGCAGCGGTGTCAAAGCGCCCGTCTGAGTTTGTGCTCTCGCTGAATCCAACAGTAACAGCGGGAGGCTATCCCTCTCTGACGCTAGATAGCCGGGGGCGGCGTGAACCAGCTCAACATTGGCCCTGAATTTTTGCTGATTGGCTTCCCATGTTGCTAGATGCGCTGATCGCAAGCGTTCTCGGTACGATCATTTTACTGAGCTTGTTTATTTTGACCGAGAACATTCTCCTAACCGATGCCGAAAACTTAAAGTTGACGGTCTCTCACACTCACCTGCGCAGCGTTGAGGGATATTGGCGGCGCGCGAAATTCTTGGGTCAGGAGATTCAAGTGGGCGACAGGCTCTGCCGGCTTTACCCGCAATGGGTGCAAGGTTGGTGTGATGATTGGATGCAGATTAAGGCTGAATGGCATATCGATGCCGTGTTGTGTATTGCAAGGGGTCAAGATGAGATCGTTGCAACAATACGAATGCGTAGCCACCGTTGCCCGATTGGCGATGGACCCGTGCTGCAATACCGGTGGCCCGCATTTTAATGTGGAGTCGGTTCTGCCGAACTGCTGGTTCAACATCAGCAAACAATCAGTGCACAGCGACAGGTTTTTCTTTGGTCGAGGTATTAATTGCGTTAGCACTCGGTACTTGGTTGGTGTCATCCGTTGGCTTAACGGCACAGCGGTTGTGGCTTATGGCACGCTTATCGAGTGATGAGGTCGAATTGGCCGAGCGCGGTGATTTTGCGTTGTGGCATTTGTCTCAGGCTTTACTGAGTGCCTCGCCGATCACTAACGCAGGCGTTGATTTGTCGCCCTGTGGTGTATTTCAGTCAGGGCGCGATAGCGCGGATAGCGCAAAAACAGGCGTGGGAATTCGGGTGGTCAGGCGAGGGCAGTTTCCGTGCTTGCCTTCCAAAAATATTCTGGAAAATTTGCCTTTTCTTATTGTAGAGCAGGCGCGATTAGGTCTCGAGACGAGGTGTGAGGAGAGTGCACCGTCTTTGGGTTGGCTCGAAGGTTCTGCCCGTGATTTTGCATTAGCGTCTGGCGAGGCCACTGGTACTCCGTCTCGCATTAAGATCGTTACTGAGGATTGCTCGACCGTTATCTCTGCGAAATATTCTGGGTTAAGACGCCTTTATTACCTGAGAGATTTTGCATGGGATGAGGGTGATGGTTTTGGCGCGCTCATGATGAAGACATGGAGGCCGGAACACCGAGACTTTGGTCGCGCAGAAATGCTGGTGCCTGGAGTGGTTAATTGGATTATCGAACCCGTGAGATTTTCAGTAGGGACCTCGAGCGGAGAAAACCGGCAACTGGTGGCTGGTGTCAACCTCAGCCTGACCTTGCGGAATGTGCGCTCAGGTTTCAATGGCCTTACCGCACCACAATTAACGTATCGAGCGTTATCTGAGGGCTCGAGTCAAAGGATGACAGTGGCAGCCTTGGTGCTTAGTCGGAATCTGCGCGCCCCCGCATTTTATGAGCGAATCCCGTGATCGAACGAGTAAAAGGGCAGTCTCTGGGCGCTGCTAAGCATCAGTCTGGAGCGATATATATCGCCATTGTTGTGGTGATCTGCCTTATCACCACATCAATCCTGCTGGCCGCTTACGAGGGATCTGTGGTTGGTCTGCTGAGACATGGCGCCCAAAAACCTGTTGTTGATGGCCTTGTGCACCGTCCTACGAGCTCAAAACTCTAGAATTTTTCCTAGGTAGACCTGATTCACATTCATCGGCTCTCGTATTATAACTTACGAAACGCATTTCAAGACGCGTCTTGCAATGCAAAACACAACAGCAGGCGATTAATGTTGGGGTATTGGCAGTTAATTGTCAGTTTTAGGTGATGCTATGCCGAGCTCAATGAATAAAAGGTCAGGATTTACGCTGATAGAACTTCTCATCGCCATCGCTATTGTGGGAGTTCTGGCAGCAACGGCTTATCCCTCCTATCGAGAGCACATTCGAAAGGGGAATCGGGCGGCAGCTCAGGCTTTTATTTTGGAAATAGCACAGCGTCAGCAGCAGCATTTCATAAACAGTCGAGCTTATGCGACAACACTCACGGCCTTGGGCTTTCCGGCGGACGTGCTTTCGGCCTTCCCCGGGAGTACCTCTGTAGCGAACGACGTAGCGCCCTTTTACACCATAGGAAGCACTGATCTAGGTGCTTCTAATGGTCCACCACCGTCCTTTCTGCTTCGTCTACAACCTGTTGTAGAAAGTGTGCAGCTGGGTGATGGGACTCTCTGCATGACCAATGCGGGGGCTCGAACCCGGAACTGCCAAACCGGCGGTGCCACGGAGGCGTGGTAATGAAAAGGTCGGACGGATTTACGTTAGTTGAGTTGCTGATGGGGCTCGCTATTTTGTCCATCGTGACCACGACTGTGGTCCCCTCTTTTTCTCAGTTACTTGCGGAGCAGCGTCTCAGGCAAGTCAGTAATGAACTCCGGTTGTCTTTGGCACTGGCCAGATCGGAGGCAATAAAGCGTAATGAGTCAGTCAATGTGCTGCCCACAGCAACGAATTGGAGTGATGGCTGGTGCGTGGAGATTGATGCGGCTGCTGGCTGCACTCAGACGCCACTAGGAGCTTATGTGGTTCCGCAAAGTATCAGGGTGAATGGCCATTCTGAGGTGACTAAAGTCGCGTTT
>ENA-UZWX01004863-UZWX01004863.1-metagenome-genome-assembly--contig:-Day-4---50m-contig-4863_pt1 | contig 13615 bp, 15 predicted proteins | sample MGYA00260347_ERZ794907 | MGnify/ENA metagenome assembly ERZ794907 | reverse complement strand
AGGACTGGGTATTCACTGTCGTTATAGTCAATCAATATTGGGCTTACTTCGCTAAGCTCAAGTGAGATTTTTACAGCATCTAAAAACTCTCGATCAACTATAAGGGCTTTTGCGTCAGAGTGATCTAACTGATAGGCAATCGTATCTGGATCGAGTCGTGTGTTAATGCTGTGCAAAACTGCCCCGCACATTGGAACACCATAATGAGCTTCAAGCATTGCAGGAGTATTTGATAGTATTGCGGATACAGTGTCACCACGCTTGATGCCTTGACTCGAGAGCGCTGAAGCGAGCCGAAGTGACCGGCTATAAAAGTCACTATAGCTGCGTTTTAATTTGCCATGAATAATAGCAGTGTGTTCTGGATATACTGAAGCTGCTCGCTCTAAAAAGGTTAGAGGAGTAAGTGGCTGAAAGTTAGCAGGGTTTCTTTCAAGGCCAGAGTTGTAGGGATTGTTCATTGCTATTGGTCTTGCCATTTTGGTGCACGTTTTTCTAAAAATGAGCTGATGCCCTCTTTTGCATCGTGTTCTAGCATGTTGTCTACCATGACCTTTGATGCATAGTCATAAGCCTCTGAAAGAGGCATATCTTTTTGTCTATAAAAAGCCTCCTTTCCGATCTTTATTGTTAGGCTAGATTTTGAGGCGACAAGCTCTGCCAGTGCCATGGTGTCTTTTGGCAAATCAACATCCTCCTTCACTCGGTTTATAAGTCCAATGCGCTCGGCCTTATGCGCACTAACCATTTCACCTGTCAGAAGCATCTCCATTGCTGCTTTATTGGATACGTTTCTAGATAGCGCTACCATTGGGGTTGAGCAGAATAGCCCTATGTTTACGCCCGGAGTAATAAAGCGCGCTGACGTACCCGCAACTGCAAGATCGCAGCAGGCAACGAGTTGACATCCTGCCGCCGCCGCGACACCTGAAACTTCAGCAATTATTGGTTTAGGATGCCTAACAATCATTTGCATTAGCTCTGAACAAGATGAAAATATCTTTGTAAAGTAGGCCAGCCCATTGTCATCACTCTCTCTTTCAGCAGTCATTTGTTTTAAGTCATGGCCTGAGCAAAACGCGGGTCCGTTGCCCGCAATTATTACTACTTTTATGTCTATGTTGTCAGAGGCATCGGCGAGAGAAGATTTGAGATGGGCCATCATCTCCTCAGACAAGGCGTTCCTTCTTTTTTCGTCATTGAGTGTTAATCGAAATACGCCATTGCCTGTTAATTCTGTAAGCAAAATCGAATCGTCAGTATTAATATTGTTGTTATTATTGCTGTTCATAATCTAGTCTCCATATTAGTAGAAACGCATTACCAACTTTTAAATGTTGATATTAACCTCGACCTCACGGTCTAAAGTGTTAGCTATAAAACAATACCGATGAGCTCTGTCATGCATTTTTTCTAATTCTTCATCGCTTATTTCAAAGCCAGTATCGAAAGAGACCACAGGACTTAAGTCAATTTGGTTAACAACCATCTGTTTCTTGCTGTTTTTGCCAAGATGACCTACAGCATGATCAGTGTAAGCAGAGACGGGCCATTTAGTTTTTGCAGCAAGCGCCAGAAAAGTCATCATGTGGCAGCTGCTTAATGAGGCAGCAAGTGCCTGTTCGGGGTTTGTGTTGTTGTCGGAGCCACCCCAGTCAGGAGCAGTATCAGCTGTTACTTTGTATCGTTCGTTGTAGATAACCTCATGTTCGCTTGAAAACTTTCCAGGAGAGAGAGTCTCTTCCTTTCTATTCCAGATGAGATCGATAGATAGTTCAGACATATATTCCTCCTAGTCTTATTAAGTCAGGCTAAGAGCCTGAAGTAATTTTTTTCTTGGGGTCATAGAATGGCTTTTGGACAACCTTGATAAGAAAATTACCCGCAGGGGTTGTGGTCTCTGCAGCAGTATCTATGGCCGAGTACTTGACATCCATCATAGCAAGTGCAATATTTTTGTCAAGTCTTGGCGAATAAACTGCTGAAGTTATATATCCAACTTCTTTTGAATCAATAATAATTGGCCAATAGCTTGTGTTTGGATGCTGAAGAGGCGAACAAGAAATTTCTATGCCAACCTGAATTCGTTTAACCCCGTCAGACTTAATTTTTTTTAAAGCATCTTTTCCAATAAAGTCTGCATTCATTTCAAGGTCAACGAGTCGACCTAACCCGAGCTCAAAAGGGTTTATAGTGTAGTCCATGTCTGCCTGATAAGAAAGCATTCCACCTTCAATTCTTCTTATCGTAGAGGTGTGACCTGGTACTAGCCCCATTGGCTTTCCAGTCTTCATAATGAGGTCCCAAAGCTCGTTTCCTCGAGAGCCATCACGAAGGTAGATTTCATATCCAAGCTCACTTGACCAGCCCGTTCTTGATATGATTAATGGAATACCATTAAGCTCGAATTCCTCAAGCCAGTAATATTTAAGGTCATCTATTCTCTCACCAAATATCGCCTTAGCAATATCGCCTGACTTTGGTCCTTGTAGTTGAAGCGGAGAGACATCTGGCTCACTTAAATGAACGTCCAGTCCAGAGTTAACAGCCACTCCTTTAGCCCACATCAAAATGTCGCTGTCGGCTAGGGAAAGCCAGAAGTGATTTTCAGCAAGCCTTAATAAGACTGGGTCATTCAACACGCCTCCATTTTCATCAGTAATTAGTACATATTTACATTGGCCAACAGCACACTCCGAAAGATTTCTTGGGGTAAGTAGTTGAACAAATTGAGCAGCATCTGGGCCAGTTATCTCGACTTGGCGCTCAACAGCTACATCACATAAAATTGCATCGTTAACAAGATTCCAAAAGTTTTGAACGGGGTCTCCAAAGTCTCTTGGAATGTACATGTGGTTGTATACTGAAAAGCCCTTGGCGCCCCAACGAACAGTAGCATCAAAATAGGGGGATTTTCTAACCTGAGTTCCAAAGCTGAACTCTTTAGATGTGTTGTTGCTCATTTAGTTTTGATATGTTATTGAATTTCATGGCAATGATACATATTTTTTGTAATTCACCACCACATTTTTTTATCAGTCAAAACAGTTCTATATCGCTTGAATTATGCAAGAATAGCATGAACAAGCCAGAAGAGTTTAGGCTTGTTCGTGAGGGGTTTAGATATTGCTAGGGGGCGTATACTTTTGCAGGGAGCCAGGTCACAAGATCGGGAAAGACAAAAACCAAAGTTAACGCAATCAGCTGAAGAATTATAAATGGAAAAACACCTTTATAAATGTCAGTTAATTTAACTCCTGGTGGACAAACACCTTTTAAGTAGAAGATTGCAAAGCCAACCGGGGGCGTTAAGAAGGATGTTTGAAGAGTAACTGCAACCAGCAAAGCAAACCAAACTAAGTTTGGATTATCAACAACTCCAAAACCATTTACTCCTAGATCTAAATGCATAATTACAGGCCCTAACAAAGGCAAGATGATAAGGCTTATCTCAATCCAGTCAAGAAAGAAACCTAAAAGAAATATTATAAACAGGACAGCAATAATCATTGCGTATGGACCAAGACCTAAACTATTAAGACCTTCCTCAATAAACTGATCACCACCACACTCTCTCAGAACTAGAGCAAAAATTGTTGCGCCAACAAAGATGGCAAAAATATACGCAGCCGTGTTCATTGTGTTTATTACGACGTCCTTCAAGACTGCAAAGTTGAATCGCTTGTAAGCAATAGTCAAAACTATTGATCCAAGAGCGCCGATACCAGAAGCTTCAGTTACTGTTGCAATGCCCATAAAGATAGAGCCTAGAACGGTAAGAATAAGGAATGCGGGCGGCAATATATCAACCATGACTCTAAGCACATCCTTCAAGCCAATCGCCGTATGATCTTTGGCCAATGGCACTTTCGATGGATTGAGGAGGCCATAAAGAAAGATATATACAATGTAAAGAACACCCAAAATGATGCCCGGAAAAACAGCTCCCATAAATAAGTCAACAACAGACACAGCAAGCTGATCACCCATAATTACAAGCATAATCGATGGTGGTATTAAGATGCCCAGCGTTCCTGATGCCGCTATTGTTCCAAGTGCTATAGGCTTGTCGTAGTTTTGTTTTAGCATCACTGGCAATGACATTAAACCCAATAAAACGACAGAGGCACCTATTATTCCTGTAGAGGCCGCCAGTATAATTCCTATCAATGTAACTGTGATTGCAAGACCACCCTTTACATTTCCAAACAGTTTTTGCATGGAGTGCATCATTTGTTCTGCTACACCAGATTTTTCTAGCATAAGCCCCATAAAAATAAACATTGGAAGTGCAACAAGGACCCAGTTGTACATAATAGAAAATATTCTGCCATGCAGTATTTTGAGCGTATTGTAATCAAGGCCAGTAAAGGTCCAATTAAGCATATCCGTGACATAACCAACGCCGGCATAGATTATGCCAACACCTGCCAAAACCCAAGCCACAGGGAAGCCTGTAAAAATCAGTGCAATAAAGGTTGCAAACATTGCAATGACAAGCCAATACTCTGGTTCAAAAAACATAATTAATTTTCCTTGTGCTTAGTAATAGTTGGGGTAAAAAGACGACCAATGGCTGAACCACCATCGCCTGAATCAGTATTCTTCAAGTCTTCACCATGTATTAAAATGACAAAATTTTTGATTAGTTCTGACAATGAGGCTATAAAAATTAGCACCAGAGAGATCGGCAAAAGAGACTTGACAACCCAACGGTAAGGCAGGCCTGTTGTATTTTCTGAGAATTCATTTGAAACAAAAGAATGATGTACCCAGTCAATGCTGTGATGAAGAATAATAATGGTGAACGGCATGACCAGAAATAGAATGCCCAGCACTTCGACAAGGCGTTGATTTTTTCTTGAAAATTTCATATGCATGATGTCTACTCTGATATGAGAATCGGTTGTTATGGCATATGAAAGTCCAAACATAAAGAAAGCGTATAGGTGCCAGATTAATTCGTCAACCCATGCTTCTCCAGCATGAAAGCCATAGCGCAGTGTCACTTGAATCAAAATAGTTAACATTACAAGCATATTTATCCAAGCAGTTTTGGTTGTAATTGATGTAACAATTGAGGTTAAAAACGACGAAATTGGTATGTGGATATTGTCATCTTGGTGATGACCAGGAAAATGATCTTCAGGATGATCTGTTATATGATCAACATTATTTTGATTTTTTGAGGACCTCTTTTCAGAATTGTTTGACATATATGAATTTATATTATAGCTTTGAAAGGTTAAAAAAACAGCAGGATCGAAACCCTGCTGTTTTAAGGAGGAAATAACTATTTATTGCCCTTGCTTAGAAGGACGTGGTAAGTAAATCCACTCTTGCCAGATCTGGTAGTTTGCACGGAATTCATTAAGAGCTCCATATATTTCACCAAACTCCGGATCTTCAGCGACTAGCTCAGCTACAACTTCATCCCATTTGGATCTAAAGGTAGCAAGCATTTCGTCAGACCAATAATGGTTTGTTACACCTGACTCTACATTAGCTTTCATGTAGTCAAATTGAATTGCCTCGCCTAATGCAAGACCATCAAGCATTGTTGCTTTACAAGCAGACTCAACAGTTTCTTGTTGTGCAGTGCTCATTGCACTCCAAGTGTCACCATTAATTATTAAATCAAACATAGTTGAAGGCTGATGCCATCCAGGATAGTAGTTATGCTTTAATAGTTTAGGGAAGCCTAAAAGCTTATCAATAGCAGGCATTGAGAATTCAGTCGCATCAATTGCTCCTTTCTCAAGTGCAGGCATAATGTCTCCAGAACCTAATAGTGAAGTTGTCACTCCTAGCTTCTCCATTACATTAGCGCCCAAACCAAAGAAACGCATACGTAAGCCGTCTAAATCTTCTACGCTATTGATTTCCTTGGTAAACCAACCAGATGTTTCTGGCGCAATAATAGAACAAGGTACAGCGTGTACATTGTAACCAGCATCATCATAAAGCTTTTGCCACAATTCACGGCCACCACCATAATAAACCCACGCCATAAATTCAGGCGCTTCAGGGCCAAATGGAACAGCTGAGAAGATGGCTGCTTTTTTACCAAGTAAGCCAGTGTTATAGCCAGGAGTACCCCAACCAGCATTAACTGATCCATTAGATACTGACTCTAGCATTTCTTTTGTAGCAACCAGTTTTCCAGGCTCATAAATCTTAACCTTTAGACTTCCACCTGACGCCTTGTTTACTGTATCAGCAAAAAAAAGTGGTGAAGAGCCTAGTCCGGTAAGATGAGTTCCAAACCAAACAGGAAGCTTAAGTAGTACTTTGTCTTCAGCAGTAGCCGAGGTTGCAATTCCCATTGAAAGAACTGCGGCTGTTGCTAGACTAAACAACGATTTAATTTTCATTTACATATCTCCTTTTATTATTTAAATTTACCTCTTGCTTACATAAAAAACCACAATATTTGTAATGGTAAATTGGTAAGTCCAATGTATAATATACCAAACATTTTAAAAAGTCAAATAATTTAATTAATCATTTCACACTATGATTTTAATGGAATGTACGAATATGTTATTTTTATTATAATGGACTGACCAATTAATTTATTTTGCTGTATACTCTAATTTTAATATGTTGTAAGTAAGCATGAATTGGGTGCTCAAAAGTTATAGTAGAATAGAGCTTTTTCAAACCAAGTCAATAATTGAGATATGAAAAGTAAAACAACAGTTGCTGAAGTTGTATCAAAACAAATTGAGGACATGATCGCCGAAGGAGTCCTGCTTGAGGGCGCACAACTTCCTTCTGAAAGAGTGCTTGCTGAAAGACTTTCAGTTTCTAGGCCTACGCTTCGCGAGGCAAAACAGTTACTAACATCAAAGGGACTTCTTAAGTCCACTCAGGGAGGAGGCACTTATGTTACATCATCATTAAACTCTTCTATTTCTGATCCACTCATGAGTCTTCTCAAAGAGCGTCCAGAGTTTAAGTTTGATATTTTAGAGCTCAGGCACACACTGGATTCAGAGGCCGCCTTTCTTGCGGCTTCAAGGGCGACTCAAATTGAGAAAGAAAATATTAAAGCTCGATATGATGAAATGGTAGATCTCCATACAAAACGCGAAGATAATGTTGCATCAGCGAAAGCAGACATTAATTTTCATTTAAGCATTACAGAGGCTTCACATAACGTTGCGCTTCTTCATGTTACGAGAAGCATCTATGATGTCCTATTAAGCAGTATTGAAAATAATCTCAAATACTTATATACGATAACCGGTATTGAGGAGTCACTAAACCCTCAGCATAAACTCATTCTAGATATGATTATGGATGGAAATGCTGAAGGAGCCAAATTAGCTGCAAAGAGCCATATGGAATTTGTTAATAACTCATTGTCTAATATGGACAAAGAAAAACAAAGACATGAGCGTTATTTGAGCCACTCTTCAGTTTTGTCAAATAAAAAATAGATTCATTTTATGAGCAATGAAGCATATTTCCTTGGTACATGCATAGTCGACCTTTTTTATCCAAAAGCAGGCATTGCAGGCATGCAAATTCTCCAGCGAGAGGGCGTTGAAGTTATATACCCTAGTGGGCAAACTTGTTGTGGACAGCCTGCTTTCAATTCAGGGTATAGAAAAGAAGCCCTAAAGGTGGCTCGAGCCCAAATGAGGTGCTTTCCAAAGGATATCCCAATCGTCATTCCATCTGGTTCCTGTGCTGGAATGATGAAGTATCACTGGCGTGATTTATTTGAAGGGGAGTCAGATTTTGACTCTGCCATGGCAGTTGCTGAAAGGGTCTATGAGTTTACGGAGTTTCTTGTAGACAAGCTTGATATTAATTTAACGGATCTTGGCGAACCTAAGCAAATCACAATTCACACTTCCTGTTCGAGCAGGAACGAGATGAAGGTCGACGATAAAATTGAAACGTTAGTCTCTCAACTCTCAAAAGTAGAGGTATTGGAACAAGAGAGAAAGTCTGAGTGTTGTGGCTTTGGAGGTACATTTGCCATCAAACAAGCAGATATTTCAGGCTCGATGGTTAAAGATAAAACTAGTGCCATAAAGGCAACAAATGCATCTTGCGTAATCAGTCAAGAGTGTGGCTGCATGATGAATATTGGAGGAGCATTAGAAAAACAAAATTCTCAAATAAAGACCCAACATATTGCTCAGTTTCTTTGGGATCGAACTAATGCTTCAAGCTAAACCTCTAAAGTCTAGGGTTGATGATGCGCTCAGTAATGAGCAGCTTCACACCAACTTTCGCTCAGCAATGAGCTATTTGGTCGAAAAAAGAAGCCAACAGTTTCCTGACAAAGAAGATCTAATAAATTCAAGAAATGCCGCATCTTCAATTCGATCAAATTCACTTGCTAAATTGCCTGAGCTACTTATAAAGCTTGAGGAGAATTTAGAAAAAAATAATATTAAGGTCCACTGGGCTGAAACCGACGATGAGGCTAACAATATTATTTATCAAATACTCAAAGAGGCAAATGCAAAAACTGTCGCTAAAGGCAAGTCTATGGTTACCGAAGAGATTGAGCTTAATGAATTTCTTGACAGCAAAGGTATCGACATACTAGAAACAGATCTAGGTGAGTTTCTGGTTCAGCTAGCTAATGAAAAGCCCTCACATATCGTAATGCCAGCAATACATAAAAGCCGCAAAGAAATTTCAAGAGTTTTTGCGGATCATTTTCCTGAATTTCCATATACTGAGAATGTTGATTTAATCACTCAGCAGGCTCGAAAAATATTAAGAGATAGATTTAGACAAGCAGATGCTGGAATTTCGGGTGTAAATTTTGCGGTTGCAGAAACTGGAACTATTTGCTTAGTTGAAAATGAAGGTAACGGGAGAATGTGTACAACAGCCCCACCACTTCACATTGCAGTTGCTGGAATAGAAAAAGTTGTAGAAAATCTCTCCGACGTACCCACCCTGCTTAATATACTTACTAAATCAGCAACAGGCCAAGAAATTACTACTTACTTTAATATGATTTCTTCACCTCGAAAAGAAGATGAAAAGGATGGCCCTTCATCGATGCACGTAGTTTTGCTCGACAATGGTCGATCCAAAATACACCAAAATAACGTTATGCAGGAAACCTTGAAATGCATCCGTTGCGGAGCCTGTATAAATCATTGTCCAGTTTACACACAATTGGGTGGCCATGCTTATGGGACGGTCTACCCCGGGCCGATTGGAATTACTTTAGAGCCTCAACAAAAAGGAATTACTGAGTTAGGAGACCTCACCTCATTGTGCAGTTTATGTGGTGCATGCGGTGAAGTTTGCCCAGTTCAAATTCCTCTGCCAAGACTAATCAATCAACTTCGTTCTGAAACAGTTGAGGGAGATTATATGAAGCAGTTTATTGAAGGCGTTGGCAGCCAAAGAAAACCAATCGAATCATTTACTTGGCAGATCTGGAAATACATCTATAGTAATTCATTTCTATATTCTATTTGTTCAATAGTCATTACTAAGCTTAGCTTCTTATCACCTAAAAGGGTAGGCGGATGGAGCAAATATCGCGTGACACCCTCACCCTCGAAGGTTAGCTTAAAACAATTAGCAAAACAGGCCGGCATTAAAAATGAGTAAAAGTAAAAATATTATCCTCGAAAGATTAAAAAGCAGGATTCATGACTCAAGTCATGAAAAGGATATCGCTTTAATGACAATCAATGGCTGGACGAAATCAGAAATGATTCAAATGCTTTCTGATAAGTTAAGGCTTTCAAAGGCAGAAGTTTTTGTTATGCCAACTAAAGAATTATCAAACTGGCTTAATGAAGAACTACCAAAAAGAGAAATTAAGAATATTTTAAGTGGTACAAAGATTGCAGAAGAGCTCAACCAAAGTCTTACCAGCAGTATTGAGCTGGTTAAATATGACAGCCCCTATGAGCCCTTTAGTGAGAAATTATTCAATGAAATAGAGGCAAGCATTACTGGAACAGTTGGTGCAATAGCTTATAGCGGATCTATTGTATTGCATCCAACTCCTGATGAGCCCAGACTGATGTCCCTTGTTCCCGATATCCATATTGCTCTGGTTTATGAAGACAATATTTACGAAACATTTGATCAAATTATTTCTACTCAACGCTGGTCAGAAAATATGCCAACCAATGCCTTATTGATTTCAGGACCCTCTAAAACAGCAGATATAGAGCAGGTTCTGGCATATGGTGTGCACGGCCCAAAAGAGTTAATTGTGTTAGTACTCACAGCTTAATGTCTTTCCTAAATTAATCTTGTATAGTCAATGATTTATCAAATATTTGGCATTATCTTTCCTGTTGTTGCAATCGTCTTAGTTGGCTATTTTTATGCTGGTAAGTTTCAGCCAAATATGCAGACTGCAAATAGTATTAACATGAATATATTTTTGCCAGCACTTATGTTTTCTGTGCTCTCCAAAGAGTCATTTCAAATTCAAAACTATCAGGCTCTCGCACTTTCGGGCGTGATAGTGGTTTTAGGTTCAGGGATACTTGCCTGGGCCGTGGCAAAGATGCTTAATATCAATATTAAAACCTTTGTCCCGCCAATGATGTTTAATAACACTGGCAATGTAGGACTTCCAATTGCTGTGCTGGCTTTTGGAGAGATAGCGCTTGGAGCTGCAGTAGTTCTTTTTGCTATTGAAATGGTACTACATTTTACTTTTGGGGCCTATATTCTGTCTAAAAATACGAACTTTGTCTCCGTCTTTAAATCACCAATATTAATCGCTACTCTGCTCGGTTTAATAGCTAACTTGACAGGGCTTCAGTTTTGGATACCGATGACTCAGATGTTAGAGTTGCTAGGGGATGCTGCAATACCATTGCTATTATTTACATTAGGCACGCGATTAATTGGTATTGACTATAGTGATTGGAAGCTGGGAATATTGGGCGCTATTTTATGTCCACTAACTGGATTAATTATGATGATTGCAATCATTCAGTTTATTGAGTTGGAGCACCTTCACTTTCAGCAGCTAATTTTATTTGCAGTTTTGCCTCCTGCAGTTTTAAACCATATGATGGCAGAAAAATATCACCAACAGCCCGAAACAGTGGCCTCTATTGTAATGATAGGGAATATTGGTAGTTTGATCGTGCTCCCCGTAACCCTTTTCTATGTACTCTAGTATTTCTACGAAGTTCTAACTTAGAAAACTGCAATCAAAATAGACCATAAAGATTAATTATTGTCGTCAGATCTAAACCCCTCTGTCTCCATGATTATTGACGAAAAAACCTTAAAAATATTTTTATATATTGGTAATACCAATTATCCAATATACATTTTAAATATAAAACACCCTAATTAAAAATTAATCTATTAACTAATAACCCTAATAATATTGATACTATTAATTATAATTCATGTATAATAATGGTCATACCAATTTACCAATATAGTTCAAAAAGGTTTTAACTATAATTTGAAGGGAGATTATATGTTTCAAGTAAGGATACATGGCAGAGGAGGTCAAGGGGTAGTCTCTGCAGCAGAAATATTATCTGTTGCAGCTTTCATTGAGGGGAAGCATTCGCAAGCAGTACCAAGTTTTGGTTCTGAGCGCATGGGCGCTCCCGTAGTATCTTTTTGCCGTATTGATGATAAACCAATAAGGCTTCGCGAACCTATTATGGAGCCGGATGCACTAATTGTTCAAGACCCGACGCTCTTTAATGCTATTGATGTGTTTGCAGGTCTTTCAAAAAATGGATATCTACTAATTAACAGTAAACGTTCAATTGATGAGTTAGGCATTTCTAACGCAATAAATTTACCTGAGGATAAGGTTCGCCTAGTTCCTGCTACTGAGATTGCACTTCAACATATTAAAAGACCACTTCCTAATGCAGTCTTATTGGGCGCTCTTGCAGCAGTTACCGGCGTAATTCAAATTGATTCAGTTGCTGAAGCTATCGCTTCAAAATTCCCAGGAAAAATAGGCGATGTAAATATTCAGGCTGCTAAAGCTGCATATGAATTGCTATCCCATAACAATCAAGAGGAAATAACATGCTAAAACAAATTGAAGGCTCCCATGGAGTATCTGAAGCAGTAGCATTATGTCGTCCAGAGGTTATTTGTGCTTATCCCATTACCCCACAAACTCATATTGTGGAGGACTTAGGCGCCTTGGTAAAAAGTGGCAAACTGGAAAACTGCGAATACATAAATGTTGAGTCAGAATTTGCCGCCCTTTCCGTTGGAATTGGCTCATCTGCTGCTGGCGCTAGAACATACACTGCAACAGCAAGTCAGGGCATGCTCTTTATGGCAGAAGCTGTGTATAACGCATCTGGACTGGGTTTGCCCATTGTAATGACAGTAGGTAATCGCTCAATCGGCGCTCCAATTAACATATGGAATGATCAATCTGACTCTATGTCAATGCGAGACGCTGGCTGGATTCAGTTATTTGTTGAGGATAACCAGCAAGCAGTAGATATTCACATTCAAGCATTTAAAATTGCTGAAGCGCTAAGCTTGCCAGTAATGGTTTGTATGGATGGCTTCATTCTTACCCATGCTATTGAAGGTATTGATGTGCCTGAGCAGAAACAAGTTGACAAATTTTTGCCTTCATTTGCCCCTCGCCAAATTCTTGACCCTGAAAATCCAATATCCATTGGAGCTATGGTTGGGCCAGAGGCTTTCACTGAGGTTAGATATCTGGCCCACCAAAAGCAAAAAGAGGCCTTAAAGTTAATTCCTAAAATTAATGAAGAATTTAAGAAAATCTTTGGCAGAGACTCTGGAGGTCTAATCTCTACATTTAATGTCGAAGATGCTGACACTGTAATTGTTACTCTTGGTTCGGTTATTGGCACAATACAAGAAGCGCTTGATGAACAAGATCAGAATATTGGAGCTTTGACTATACGCTCTTTTCGTCCATTCCCACTTGAGGAAATTCGCACCGCACTAAAAAATGTCAAAAGAGTTGTTGTATTTGAAAAGTGCTTTGCTGTAGGCATTGGAGGGATAGTTGCAAATAATGTACGTATGGCGTTGAGTGGAACAAATATTGAAGTCTATGAAGTAATTGGAGGCCTTGGAGGTCGACCAATTACTCGTAAATCTTTGCACAAACTATTTAAAGACGCGGTCAAAGATAATCTTGAAACTGTAACCTTTTTGGACTTAAAAAAGGACGTAGTTGAGCGTGAACTTAAGCGAGAAAAAGAGTTAATTCAATCAGGATCAGTCGCTGAAAACGTGCTTAGAGATGTTGGCGTTGTAAATGTAGCCAAAACTACTTAATGGGAGAAAAATAGTGTCACACCAACAAGTTAAATTTTATCAAACCGGAACATTGACTGTAGGCAACCGTCTTCTTGACGCGGCGCAGCGAACGGTCCAGGCCACAATTGATCGCTCAAACTCTCTTGACTCAGGCCATCGAGCATGCCAAGGATGTGGCGAAGCTTTGGGAGCGCGTTATGCAATCGATACTGCACTGAGAGAGACAAATAACAAAGTAATAGCTGCAAACGCTACTGGATGTCTAGAAGTGTTTACTACTCCATACCCTGAAACTTCTTGGACATTGCCTTGGATACACTCACTATTTGGCAATGCACCCGCTATTGGAACTGGAATCGCA
>ENA-UZWX01021678-UZWX01021678.1-metagenome-genome-assembly--contig:-Day-4---50m-contig-21678_pt1 | contig 13641 bp, 11 predicted proteins | sample MGYA00260347_ERZ794907 | MGnify/ENA metagenome assembly ERZ794907 | reverse complement strand
CCCCAAAGAAGCGTGGCCCGGACCAGCGGGCGCCTGTGATGTGCCGTGCAATAGCAGACAAGGAGCGCCAGGTCTTGCCATCCATGACATAGCCGCCCTCGACAACTTCGACCTGCCAGGCACGACCGTTCCATTCCCGGACAAGGTGCGAACCCGGCTTCGCCTGCGCGGGTGGTGTCTTGCCTGACGCGATTTGTTTCAGTCGGCGTTCGGTTATTGCCGACAGACCGCCCTGCAACCGGTTCTGCGTCTCCCAGATCAGCACCCGTTTCATGAACTGAGGAGAAAGGTACTTCGGCGGAGGTCGGCCGAACGCCTTACGCCAGTGGTCCAGGCATCCAGCCCGATCCAGCAATTCGATAGCAGAGATCGCCTCTTCCAGATTACGTATGTTTTCTGTTGCCATGGCCTCAGCCCTTACCCGCGATCCGATAGATTGACCCTTTGCGGGTGTCGGACCGTTCAATCACGGTTCCTGCTTTACGAAGCGTCGACAAGGCAGCCCGCGCTGTATGTGGCTGCCAGCCAAATGCCTTCTGCATCTGTGCGATCGAAGCGCCGGATTTCCGGTTCAGTAGTTTGGACAGTTGCTGCTGGCGCGTAGGCCCTGCGTTGACCTGTTTAGGCGCCGTTGCTTTTGGTTCAGGTCTAGTCTTGATGGACATCGTCTTTCTCCACTCTACGGGCAAAGGCCAACCCCTCGCCCTGTACTGAGTGGAGCCCGGCAATCCCGGGCGACCAGAAGGGTGCGAACACTACTGCTCCAAAAGGCTCTGAAGTCCAGTCGTTTCTGAAAGAAGGGTGGAAAGCAGACATTCGCGGCAAGTGCACACCAGACGACCCTGTCACCATGAGCGGACATTCAAACCGAATAAAATTGAGCACTTCATGGGTCATACGCCCTACTAGAACAAAAGATGGCAGGAAATTTCTTGCAATCAGTCATCGTTAACAAAATTAGTGAGTAATTTGGGGCAATACCCAAGCAACTCTCACTGTATTGGCTGATCAAGCTCTTGCATTGGTCGATCGCCAGAGTTTTTGGCCGCGAAGACCGCTGCTTTTGCAAGGAACTTTCCGGCCTTGGTTACGTCTTCGCCGGTGGACAGTATCCCAGAGCGGAATAGATCAAGAATTGGCACGGTTTCCTTTGAGAAAACATCAATCTCTTCTCCAAGGCGAAGTCCCGCATCTTCCAGACCGGCAATGGCGGCCATTGTTGCATTTGGAGAGGCCGAGACAAGGCCGTCAAACTTTTTCTCACCGCTAAGTTTTTCTTTTATCACGCTACGAACAACTCTGTGATGACTGTCACTGTTGATGTCGCTCACGATTTCAATCGACTGGTCATTCTCTTTGGCGGCATTTTGCAAGCCGTTGACGATCTCGATCGCGTAATTTTGATCCAGAGGGGGCGCGAGAACAAGAATGTTACGCCTTTTTTGCTTGGCAAGCTCCGCCATTGCCAGCTTTGCAAAAGCGTAGTTGTCATAGTCAAAATAGGGATGCTGATCGGACCAGATTGTTCGCCCGTGGGTCGCAAACGGAAACCCTTTGTCCATCAGATATTTCACACGAGGATCTTCCGGCAATATCTGGTTAAGAATGATCGCGTCGGCTGTTCCATTTTGAACAATGTATTTTACAGCTTTGATTGGATCGTCATCCGGAAAGCTGGAAGTCACGACCAAATGATAGGGAGTTCCGCGAAGACCCTCGGCAATTGAGGAAATAAGCAGGGACGTCAGGCTGAGCACATCATGCTCGGTGGATAGAACCAAGCTGATGACATTCGTTTTGCCGGTTCGCAATCGTACGCCGGCGCGGTTTGGGATATACCCGACCTCGTCTGCAATCTTGCGAACTGTTTCTTTTGTTTTCGCGCTAATGTCCGGCGCGTCGCTTAGAGCGCGCGAAACTGTTTGAACAGCGAAACCGCTAATCTCCGAGATCGTTTTTAGCGTGGGCCGGGCATTGCCCCCCCTCTTCGAATCGGTCTTTGCATTTCGGCCATCCTGCGGCTTGGTCATTCGGCTTTGCCTTCATTCTCTCGGTTCTTCAGGTCCGCATTGTAAATCAATTGACAGACCGCTTTGACGCATTTCTATCGAAAACCTCTACACTTAGCACTTTCGTTTTTGAATGCGTCACCGTTATCGCAAACATTTTTGTTGAAATCAAATCTGTAACGTTATAGGCAAATCTGTAACGTTACAGACAGGGAGGTTTCTGACGTGCGCTACACTTCGCTTTTAACTTCTGTTGCAATTGTTGGTGCTATGGCTGGTCAAGCCATTGCGGCTGGCGATCATGCTCAGGGCGGCACTTTGACTGTGCCAATCATCACCACAACTTTTGTTGAAGACTTCAACCCATTCTCGGGCGCTCAGATCGAACTGATCCGCGGCACCATGTTCGAGCCACTCTACGTACACAATGCGATGGCTGGCGAGATCAACTGGCGTCTGGCCGAGAGCTTCTCTTACAGCGACGACCTAAAGTCGTGGACCGTTAAGATCAAAGACGGCCTGACATGGTCGGACGGCGAAACGCTTGACGCAGCCGACGTTGCTTTCTCGCTGAACCTAGGTAAAGACGATGCGACTCTCGACAAGTCGGGCAAGTGGGCCGACGGACTGATCAAGTCGATCACCGCAACTGCCGACAACACAGTTGTTGTAGAGTTCAACCGCGCTGACGCGACCTTCGACTGGTATCTGGAAGACACATACATTGTACCAGAGCATGTCTGGGCCGGTATCGAAGACAAGCTGACCTTCAAGAACGCCAACCCTGTTGGTTCGGGTCCAATCACCGAAGTTACCGCAGTTCGTGACAACCAGATCGAAATCTGCCGCAACCCGAACTACTACAAAGCCGATCAGGGCCTGCCCTATCTGGATTGTATCAAGTTCCGTCAGTATTCGGATAACTCGCAGATCCAGCCGGCGCTTATGGCTGACGAGATCGACTGGGGTTCGAACTTCATCGCAGACATCGACAAAACATATGTTGAACCAAGCCCTGAGACCCACGGCTACTGGTATCCTGCAAACGACCTGATCAACATCTATCTGAACACCCGTGAAGCGCCGTTTAGCGACATCGCTTTCCGTCAGGCGTTCTCGATGGCTCTGGATCGTGACACCATAGTTGATCTTGCAGCTTACGGCTATCCAACAGCTGAGCGTCACGTCACAGGTATCGGCGAGTTCTTCAAGACAAGCTTCAACGACGACGTAAACGCCAAGTACGACCACTTGGCCGAGTACAACCCAGATGCAGCTATGAAGCTGCTGGATGACGCTGGCTATAAAGACGTTGACGGCGACGGTTTCCGTGAAAACCCAGATGGGTCGGCAATCGACTTTGACATCCACGTTGTGAACGGTTGGACTGACTGGGTTCAGACTGTGCAGATGACCACCGAATATCTGGCGGAAGTCGGTATCAAGGCGAACACCCGTGCAGTTGACTGGTCGGTATATGATGGCGCTCTGAAAGAAGGCACATATCAAGCTTCGATCAACTGGTCGGTGACAAACAACGTTGACCCGATCCTGGCATACCGCGACTACTTCCACCCGTCGCGTGAAGGTCAGAGCTGGCACACCAACCATGGTAAAGCTTCGGCAGACATGGGTGCACTGGTTGACGAATACGGTCAGACCGATGACGCAGCACGTCGCACTGAGATCCTGGCATCTCTGATGGAGTACACAGCCGAGGAACTGCCGTTCGTGCCATTGTTCTCGAACCCGACTTGGTACCAGTACAACGCAACACGCGTTGGTGGTTGGCCGACTGCTGACAATGCGACAGTACAGCCGGTATTCTACTCGACTGGCCGCAAACTGCTGGTATTCGAAGGCCTCTACGCCAAGTAAGCCTTTGGACTAAAAAACTCGGGCAAAGCAGGAGTACTTGCTTTGCCCACCCTCTCAGCCCTGGTTGAGACCTGTGACAGGATTGTCGATAATCCCGTCCAAACCCGAAACACCTCATCGAAAGCGACCTGAGCGATGGCGTTTATCATTCGGCGACTGGCCTTTTACATGGTGGCCATATTTATTGCGATCACCTTCAATTTCGTCATGCCGCGCCTGATGCCCGGTGATCCGGTTGACGCATTGTTTGCTGCCGCGGGTGGGAAATTACCTGCCGAAACACTGGCTGCCTATCAGGAAATGCTGGGGTTCACTGATGGCCCACTCTGGGAGCAGTACCTTCAGTATCTTTACAGCGTTGTCACGTTTGAACTTGGACCTGCAATTATGATGTTCCCGGTTCCGGTGACCGAGGTTTTGGGCAACACCCTGCCGTGGACCGTATTCCTTGCCGGCACCGCATCGCTCGTTTCAATCGCCGTAGGTTGCTTCATCGGGCTTTACGCATCTTACAACCGCGGAGGCGTGGTTGATCGCTTCGTACCGTTCTTCTGGCAGTTCGTCGCGTCGATGCCTCAAGCTGTGACCGCACTGTTTGTCTTCTTCGTCTTCGCTCTGACCCTAAAGTGGTTTCCACTTGGTTTCGGTGCAAACCCCGACCTCGATCCCGGCTTGAATTGGACGTACATCAAAAGCGTCCTGCACCACGCGGTACTGCCAATGGTTACTCTGATTGTCTCGATGTTGGCCACATGGATTTTCACCATGCGCAACGCAATGGTGAACGTGCTGGGCGAGGACTATATCACCATGGCCAAGGCGAAAGGACTTACCCCCCGCCGGATCATGACCCATTATGCCGCCCGCAATGCGATCCTGCCGGTTGTTACCGCTGTGTCGATGGCATTGGGCTTCGCCGTTGCCGGACAGGTCTTTATCGAGACTGTCTACAACTATCCGGGCGTCGGGCAACTCATCATCAAATCCGTTGGAGCGCGTGATTACCCGCTGATGCAGGCTTGTTTCCTGATGATCGTGATCTGTGTTCTGGTGGCCAATTTCATCGCCGACATTCTCTATGTCTGGCTGGACCCGCGTTTGCGCAAGTAACTGGGAAAGACGATCCAATGAAATCACTCAAACGCTTTTTCGCCGGCTTGCTGAAGTTCTACCGTGGCAACCCTGCAGGTATCATCGGCAGCAGCATCGTGGCGCTTATCGTCGTCGCTTGTCTGTCGGCTCCGGTTCTGACAGAAAACAGCCCCACTAAGCGCGTGGCCCGTGGTCACCAGCCACCAAGCACCGAACTGGTATTCGGCTCGACCCGCGCAGGCAAGGATGTCTACTCACAGGTCCTTTACGGCGGTCGTGTTTCGCTGATGGTGGCCTTCTCAGCCGCTGCGGTCACAACAGTCATTGCGCTTAGCGTAGGCGTCACCTCGGGCTACTTCGGAGGGCGGATCGACGAGACCATGATGGCTGTGACAAACGTTATGCTGGTCTTCCCGCAATTGCCCTTGCTGATCATATTAGCCGCCTTCTTAGGGCAGGTCGGGCCAATGGTGATCGCCCTCATATTAGGGCTGACATCCTGGCCTTGGGGGGCCAGGGTGATGCGAAGCCAAACCCTAGCGATCCGTAAGAAAGAGTTCATTACAGCCGCCGAGGTTATGGGTGAAAGCAAGTGGCGCATCATCGCGGTCGAGATCATTCCAAACCTGATCAGCCTTGTTGCAGGCATGTTCGTTGGCACCTCGTTGTACGCTATCGGCGCGCAGGCTGGGCTTGAGTTCCTTGGCCTCGGGGATCCGACCGTCGTTAGCTGGGGCACCATGCTTTACTGGGCACAATCCAGTGCAGCGTTCTTTGTCGGCGCATGGTGGGATTTCGTAGTCCCCGGCACCGTGATCGCTCTGATGGGCGGCGGCTTGGCACTGATCAACATTTCGATTGATCAGGTGTCGAACCCAAAGCTGCGCACCGGCAAATATCTGAAAATCTGGCGCCGCATGAAGGCGAATGTTGAAGCCAAGCGGGGACAGGCATGAGCACCGATACGAAACCCCTACTGCAAGTTCGCGATCTATCGGTGGATTACGTCACCGACAACGGAAACGCCCGTGCGGTCAATCAGGTGACGCTTGATATCCGCCCCGGCGAAACGGTTGGTCTGGCCGGCGAGTCCGGCTGTGGGAAAAGCACCTTGGCATTTGCCATCGCCAACCTGCACGCAGCCCCTGCCCTGATCTCGGAAGGTGAAATCCTGTTCGAAGACCGCGACGTTCTGAAAATGTCAGAGCGTGAGTTGCGCGACTTCAGGTGGGCCGAGGCCTCGATGGTGTTTCAAAGTGCCATGAACGCCTTGAATCCCGTGATTACAATCGGCGATCAGATCATTGACGTCATCTTGGCCCACAAAACCGTAACCCGTGATGAGGCATGGAAACGTGGCGAGGAGCTGTTGGAAACGGTGGGGATACACCCTTCGCGGATGACTTCTTATGCGCACCAACTGTCAGGCGGTATGCGCCAGAGGGTGGTGATCGCGATCGCCTTGGCGCTTCGCCCCAAGCTGATCATCATGGACGAGCCAACGACTGCATTGGATGTGGTGGTCGAGCGCGAGATCATGGACGAGCTTTACGCGCTGAAAGAAGAATACGGCTTTGCCATTCTCTTCATCAGCCACGACCTGTCCTTGATGGGGGAGATCGCAGACCGGATTGGCGTGATGTACGCTGGTCGCTTGGTCGAGCTGGGAACCGCACAAGAGGTTCTAGACGACGCACAGCACCCCTATACCAAAGGTCTTGTCGCATCCTTCCCAACCATCCACGGGCCGAAGGTTCGGCTGGAAGGCATTCCTGGCAACCCGCCCAACCTTCTTGAACTGGGCGAGGGCTGCCATTTTGCCGATCGTTGCACCCTGAGTACTGATCTCTGCAAAACGACGAACCCAGATCTCATACGCAAAGGCGACAAAGAGATCGCCTGCCACGTCGTTCATTCGGAAGAGGTGGCGGCATGAACCAGCCAGCAATCAAAACCGTGACGGAAGACGCCTCGGATATCACAGTTGAAGATCTGACCATCGACTTCTCGATCGGCGGAGGCCTGTTCAATCGCGAATTTCTGCGTGCCGTCAGCGAAGTCAGCTTTGTTCTGAAATCTGGTGAAGCGCTTGCCATCGTCGGGGAATCCGGCAGTGGCAAAAGTACCGTCGCGCGCGCACTTTGCCGCTTGTACCAGCCAAGCGAGGGTCGCATCTCGCTAGATGGTCAGGATGTGAACAGTGCCGAAGGTGTGTCAAGCCAGAGAGATTACGCGCAATTAGTGCAGATGATTTTTCAGGACCCGTTCGGATCACTGAACCCGGTCCACACAATCCGTCATCATCTGCGTCGTCCGACAAAAATCCACAACCCGCACCTAAGTGCCGACGAGGTCGAAGAGCGGGTTATTGAAATCATTGAACGCGTTGGCCTCTCCCCTGCCCGTCAGACCGCCGACAAGTTTCCTTACGAGCTGTCAGGCGGGCAGCGCCAGCGCGTCGCGATCGCCCGCGCCTTGGCTGTTGGGGCAAAGTTCATCCTTGCCGATGAACCGATCTCGATGCTGGATGTATCGATCCGCTTGGGCATTCTGAACCTGATGGACGACATGAAGCAGGACGGTATCGGCTTCATGTACATAACCCACGACATCGCAACTGCACGCTATTTCGCGGAACGCACAGCGGTAATGTATGTCGGGCACATGGTTGAATGGGGAAACAGCGACAGCGTAACCCAAAACCCCCAGCACCCTTATACACAGCTTCTGATAAGCGCTGTTCCCGAGGCTGGCCGCCACAAGAAAAAAGAGCTGATGGCAAAGAAGGGCGACATCCCGATGCGCTCTCCGGACAGTATCGGTTGCCCGTTTGCCGCCCGTTGTCTGAAGGCGACCGACCGGTGCCATGCCGAAATGCCCCAAACCACTCAGTTGGCAGACGATCATTTCGTCCGCTGTTTTCTCTATCAATAACGACTTTCGCCTTTGCAAAAGGAATAGATGATGAACGAACATCACACCCAAACCCCGATGCGTAGCGCAGATGATCAAACGCGCGAAGACCGGATTGAAAACCTGTTAGGCCAAATGTCGCTTCGCGATATGGTGACACTTTTGTCAGGCGACGAATTTTGGTCGGTCGCTGCGTTGCCGGAACACGGTATTGGCAAACTACGAGTGACTGACGGACCAAACGGTGCGCGCGGCTCGGGTTCTTTCTTTCAGGAAGGTGGCGAACGTGTCTCATCGGCGGCCTTCCCTGTTGGCATTGCTATGGGATCATCGTGGGACCCCGACCTGATAAACCAGATCGCAAAGGCGATTGCGCAAGAGACCAAATCCAAAGGTGCTCAGGTATGTCTGGCCCCGACGGTGAACATCCACCGCAGTGTCACGAATGGTCGTAACTTCGAGTGCTTCTCGGAAGATCCAGAGTTGTCCGCAGACCTGACCATTGCCTATGTGAAAGGCCTGCAAGACGAAGGCATTGCGCCCACGATCAAGCACTTTGCTGGCAACGAGTCTGAAATCGAGCGTACAACGATCAACTCGGAGATCGACGAACGTAGCCTGCGCGAGATCTACCTTCGCCCGTTCGAGGGCGCTGTAAAAGACGCCAATGCTTGGGGGATCATGTCATCCTACAACAAGCTGAATGGCACCTATACTGCTGAAAACAAATGGCTGCTGACGGATGTCTTGCGCGACGAATGGGGATTTGACGGGATTGTCGTTTCAGACTGGTTCGGCTCTCGTACCACCGCCCCTACAGTCGAAGCTGGCCTTGATCTGGAAATGCCTGGCCCAACCCGCGATCGGGGTGACAAGCTGATTGCGGCAGTTGGGGCAGGCGAGGTTTCGCTTGAAACTGTCCGCGAGCGTGCCCGCAACATGCTGCGATTAATGGCCCGTGTCGGCGTTTTGGATGAGATGCCTGAATACAAGGAAATCACAGACGACCGCCCAGAGCACCGCGCCCTGATCCGTAAGGCTGGCGCAGAGTGTGCAGTTCTTCTGAAAAACGCAGGTATTTTGCCTCTTGCAGACCCCAAAGGCAAAATCGCGGTCATCGGTCCGAACGCCAAAGTCGCTCAGATCATGGGGGGCGGCTCTTCGCAACTGAACCCGCACTACCGCATTTCTCCGTGGGATGGTCTTGTGAACCGCCTTGGCGAAGAGCACCTGACCTACGCTGCAGGTTGTCAGAACCATCGCTGGGAACCGATCGTACAGGGTGACATCACGGTCGAATACTTTGCCCACAACGATCTTGGTGGCGAAGTTGTCTCGACTGCGCATCTGAAAAACTCGATTGAATTCCTCTATCCGGAACCCGTCGAAGGCAAAATCGCGCAGAACGATTTCTCAGCGCGCATCAGCACGCAATACACTGCCACAGAATCCGGTCCGCACTCGTTTGGTCTGCACTCGGCTGGCCGCTCGCGTTTGAAGATTGACGGACAGGTTGTTGTCGACATCTGGGATGATTGGACTAAAGGCCGCACGTTCTTTGAAGAAGGCTGTGACGAGCGCACAGGTCTGATCGATCTGGAAGCCGGAAAGACCTATCTGATCGAAGTTGACCTGCTGACAGTTCCGGCCGCCAACCTTGTGAACCCAGCTTTCCGTTTCGGAGTGTCTTGCCCACTTGGAGACGAGGCTATTGCCGAAGCCGTCGAAACGGCAAAAGGCGCGGAAACTGTGCTTCTCTTTGTCGGGCGTTCCGGTGAATGGGATACCGAAGGTTCTGACCTTGATCACATCCAGTTGCCCGGTCGTCAGGATGAATTGGTAAAAGCCGTTGTCGCAGCAAACCCTAACGCTGTTGTCGTTCTTCAAACCGGTGGACCGGTAGAAATGCCGTGGCTCGGGGAAGTTCCTGCCGTTCTGCAGGCTTGGTATCCGGGTCAGGAAGTGGGCAACGCGGTTGCTGACGTCCTGTTTGGTGATGCCGAACCATCCGGACGCCTTTCCCAGACGTTCCCGATGCGTTGGTCTGACAATCCAACCGAAAGCGACGATGCCGAGGTTTATCCGGGTACAAACGGCAATGTGCGTTACGCCGAGGGCGTTTTCATCGGTTACCGCCATTATGATGCCAAAGGCATTACCCCGATGTTCCCGTTCGGACACGGGCTGGGCTACACAAGCTTTGATATTTCCACGATCGAAGCCTCTGAAACCAGTGGCGGAATAACCGTAGACGTCACGCTGAAAAATACTGGAACACGCAAAGGTTCGACTGTCGTTCAGTTATTCGTCAGCGACACAGAGGCGTCTGTCATCCGACCTGAAAAAGAACTTAAAGGCTTCCAGAAAATCTCACTTGCTGCGGGAGAGGAAGCAACCGTTTCGATCGACCTAAATCCACGAGACTTCGCATTCTTCGATGTGAACGCAGGCGTTTGGCGCGTTGAAGCTGGAGAATTCACTTTGTCGACTGGGTTCTCGGCCACAGATCTGCGCGCTTCGACAACAGTATCGCGCAAGGCAGAAGAGTTTTCAAAATGAGCAAACCTCATTCATTCGCATTCGCTTGTGCCGTAGCGGTCACCGCGTTGAGTGCACAAGCTGCAAGCGCCGAGGACATTTCCTCTGTCGTCGGCGAAGGTTGGGAACTGGTCTGGAACGACGAGTTCGACGGTGTCGAGATTGATCAAAGCAAGTGGGGTTGGGAAACCAATTGTTGGGGTGGCGGCAATAACGAGCTGCAATGTTATACGGATCGTCCCGAAAACGCGTTTTTGCGAGACGGAAATCTTGTGATCCACGCACGGCCAGAGACGTTCTCAGGTCCAGCAGAACCGTTGGAGTGGAACAGCAATGCGGGCGACCGCACCCTGCCATACACTTCGGCGCGGCTTCGAACTTTGGGCAAAGGCGATTGGAAGTACGGTCGCATCGAAGTTCGCGCCAAGCTACCCTCTGGTCAAGGCATCTGGCCCGCAATCTGGATGCTGCCAACTGACTACGCATACGGTGGATGGGCCGCTAGCGGCGAGATTGATATCGTTGAGGCTGTGAACCTGTCCGACGAAGAGCCCAAGCAGGTTCATGGCACTCTGCACTATGGCCGCGAATGGCCCGGCCAAGCGTCGAGCGGGACCAATTATGTTTTTGAGGGGTCTGATCCAGTAGATGAGTTTCACACATATGCACTGGAGTGGGCAAATCGTGAGATGCGTTGGTACGTGGACGACGTGCACTATGCGACCCAGAAATCCTCTGGCTGGTATTCGCAGATCAAGGGCGCTGACGGGTTCTATGAGACCGTCCCCGGAGACGCCCCCTTTAACCAGCGTTTTCATCTCCTGATGAACGTAGCCGTCGGTGGCAATTGGCCCGGCGAACTGGATAGTAGCACACCCTTCCCAGCCGAACTGGAAGTGGACTTTGTGCGCGTATTCGCTTGCCCCGAAGACCCAACGTCTTTGCGAGCCTGTGCAACCAAAGACCGACGGGCAACCCGCGTCTTCGGTAATGTTGCCCCGGAAATTGTTCTCATTGAATATGACGAAAACCTTTTCGACGCCGATGTCGTAACGATCTTCGGAGACGAAGACCTTCCCCCGTTCTCGCTTGGCCAGTATGTCGCTAACGGCAGTGTCGACATGACCGTAATTCAGGAAGAAGGTCGCGGTGCGGTTGCGAACCTTGCGTTCAACACAGACGAATCTGTTGTTTACTGGCAGTCACCCTTCGGACACGACATCAGTGAGTTTTCGAAGATTAGGTTCGATGCCAAAGTCGTCGTTAACCCGCGTGACTCTGGTGGCGTGATGATGAAGATCGATTGCTTCCATCCTTGCGGTACAGGCGATGTGCCAATCGAAACCGCGCCGGTAGGCGAATGGAAAACCTTCGAGTTCTCTTTAAAGGATTTGGTTCTTCATCCGGGCTCCGGTCTTGATCTGACCAACGTTAACACGCCGCTAGTGATCTTTCCGGATTGGGGAAACCAGAAGGGCGTCGTGCTACGTGTAGACAACGTTCAGCTTGAGAGATGAAACAGAAAATCGGTGTTTCATCCGAGCGACCGAACGTAAGATCGTAATTAGTCCATCGAACTTGCGCCCAGATCGAACGACCGCTCTAGTGAAGCTGAGCGGCGACGATGGGCATGCCGGTCAATGGCCGGAATGGGCCGCCTTTCCTCCATCTATCATCACAACTGCCTTATCCTGATGACTGGCTGCGGTTCTGAGAGCCACTTGAGGAATTGAGATAGACTATCGACTTGATCGTCGTGTTTGCCATTGGGAAAGAGGGTGATTTCTCGCTGGAAGTCCGCGAGCCAAGGAGCCGCGTCTGGAACAGCGATGCGGCCGGCTTCAATGGTAGGTGTCACTGACAACATGCGCGTGGCCTTGTCGTCTCTTGGAATGACGCCTTTAATATTTAAACGGGTTTCCCGCTTAAGCTCCTGAATGAGCTGAACTCCGGAGCCAGCCTCTTCGATCAAGATGAGTTTTGCGCCCATATTTCTCGCGAGATCGGGTATGCGGCGTTTGAGTTCTGGAAATTCAAGCTTCGCCCGATAGACGTCCAAAAGCCAAGCATTGCCGTTCCGCACGAGCCACGTTGAGCAAACACTCCAATCATTCGCTTCTTCAGCCTTGGAGGCCGTGTCCCAGCTTTGAACAATTTTATCTCCGTTTTTCAGTGAGGGTTGGTCAACATAAGACTTGAACCACTCCCAACGAACGAGACCTCCACCTAGAGGTGCAGGGCGCTGTTGGTATTGGGCCGCAAAAACATAAGAGCCAGCTTCTTGGCGATAACCATCTAAGACCTTCATTGGTAATCGCGCTTCATGAAGAAGATGCCCAATCGGACGGTGAACGCGCCCCTTCCATCCCAATTCAATATCCACAGGCTCCTCAGCAATTGCTTGAAGGTCCAGATGTTCCCAGCCACCCTGCTCGATAAGGTGACCAGCTAGGTCGTCTTCGTGGACCCTTTGTTGAATAACTATGATTGCAGAGTTTACGGGATCATTCAGTCGGCTAAGTAAGGTCGACCCGTACCAATCTAGGACTTTCTGCCTCTTAACGTCAGATGTAACGTCCTCTGGCTTATGCGGGTCGTCTACGATCAACACATCTCCACCCCGTCCGGTGAGTGTGCCCCCAACTGTTGCTGTGTAGCGCCCGCCCTTCTTGGTCGTACCAAAGTCCCACCGAGACCGCTTATCGCTGGCGATGCGCGTGGCAGGGAAAGTATGACGATACCAAACGGCTTCTAACACGCGTTGAGTGTCTAGCGCCAGCTTCTCGGCTAAGCCCTCCCCGTAAGAAACGGCAACGATGTTCAAGCTTGGATCGTGGCCAAGTAACCAGGCCGGAAACGCGACGGATGCCGCAATAGACTTCATGCTTCTGGGAGGCATAGTGATGATCAGTCGGTTGATCTCACCTGAGGCTATCCGTTCAAGCTGATAGGCAATCGCATCTATATGCCAATTGTGGAGATACACTGCTCCTGGATCAACGGTCACAAACACGCGCTGAATAAAGCTGGATAGATCCTGACGTAAGACGGCGCGCAGAACCTCGACTGGGTCGAATTGTTCAGACATCGCGAGGTCCACCGGTTTTGGCTCGCTCACCGGCAATAATCGCAGCTCTATAGTGCTCGAGGATGTTGGTCTCTTCTTTGGTGTCCGTCGTCATATGAAGTGGTTAATCGGAGTGTTTTGAGT
>ENA-UZWX01001663-UZWX01001663.1-metagenome-genome-assembly--contig:-Day-4---50m-contig-1663_pt1 | contig 13655 bp, 10 predicted proteins | sample MGYA00260347_ERZ794907 | MGnify/ENA metagenome assembly ERZ794907 | reverse complement strand
AGCAACACTCGGATTAATCTGGTCGCCTGCCGTTGTCGCCGCATTGAGTTGCGTAATGACAGAGGTGAAGTTGATCGGTTCGGCAGAGCTTTCCGCAAGAGTTTGCGCCTGAGACGACGTTGTAAAACTGCAGATACCCAGAAACACTAATATTAAGTAGGAGCCCAATTTCATCGAAAAGCCCCTCCTATGCAAATCGTTTCACCCACGAATAACTTTGCAAGGTTTGTAAAATCCATTTCACGTCTTCTCCAGCCACACCAGCCACAATCTGCTGTCTATAATGATTTTTCTGTTTTCGTCTTCACCGCATCAACTTTGCGTGATGGCGATAATTAACAAGCGTTGTAGGATACTTAGCTTTTGGGATCTAGACTAGCGTCAAGGAGGCAAAATCAGACCAAATGACGACCGTTCGTCCGAGTTCTGTACTTTGCTGATTGAACTAACAACACAATCATAGCGTCACGTTGGGAAGAGTAACCCAGGCTTCACATTTGTTAACTTTATGGCGAGCCAAAGGGTTACCGATTTTGTGGATTGGAATACTTTTGATTTGGCGACATTTGGAGCCAAGATGAATCGCGTGTAAACACCGATAGCTATCGACTCCTTGTCTCCATCATCAATACGCGATTGCCCACAAATGATGTCTTTACCGGAACTTTTTCCAAAAAACCTTTAACTGGTCATGGAAATTTTTCTATCTAGAATCGACGGAGGAAACTGATCAATCTTATTTCGTTTTCCTTCGGGCAGAAATTTCTATGCTCTAAAAATTCAAAAGAAGAATCTATCGAGAGCGGTACACTTCATAACCCCGTAAAATCGGCAATCGAGCGCTTAGTCGGGCCTGCTGTAATTTGCCGCTTGCTTGATGCTCGTCAATATCAGGGCATAAAAGTGTGGTTTATACTCCCTAGTTCTCTTGCAGCGCTGTTCTGATGATCTATCACTAAACAGGCTGGGTTTTATTGAGTTTGATAAAACAGAATGCAGGCAATCCGCACGACATAGACGTCTTGAGCCGAAAGAAAACTGGTTTCGCTCAATGATTGTGCAATGAATGGATCAAAAATGTATCCATAATCAGACCTATCAAGGAGCCGGCGATTGAAAATACAACTCTCCCTCTTATTAATGCTTTTGATGGCCCATGCCGCTATAAGCAGTGCCGCCGCTCCCAAACCCGAAGGACTTTTGTTAAGAGGCTTCGAGTCGGCAGGTTTAGTCAACCGACGAGGCCACGCGGCCGTTGCAAATGGCGTTTTAACCACTGTTAGAGTCGATGCCACTAGCGAGATCGATTCGAGTAGAACCGCCGCTGATATTGCTCCCGACATTGCCTGGTACCGCAGCCGCGACCAAAAGTATCTGGCCTATACCCATTTTGGAAAAATCACGCCCTATTTTGACGGGGGCACAGCACCGGAAGCCGCGCTGTTGGTCAATGTTGAAGGCACCACAACCAACTCAGTCAACCTGAACAATAGCGTGGCAATGGCTGCAGCGATCGCCGCAGCCAGTGACTACGTCGATGCAGGTGTAGACGGTATTGCATATGACATTGGTTCTGCCGGCGGCTTGGGTTCTTTTGACGCTGCCAGCTTAACCGCTTTTAACAACTGGTTAACCGACACTAAAGGCTATTCAGATAGTAAGCTGACAAGTATTTTCGGTGAAACCATCGACCCTAACAGTTTCGATTATCGGCAATACCTTGAAGACAAGGGCGTTACGGCTAGTAATTATTATGCAGACAATACTAATGAAAGCGCGCACTTTAGACTCTGGCGTGCCTTTAATAACTATCGCGAAAGAGAGATTACGAATTCGCTGATCCAAGCCGTTAACATATACGCTGAGCAAACACTCGGCAGAGAAATTGAATTCTATTTTAATCGCTATGGCTTTATCCATACGCCAGCGCGACGCTGGAATTCCATCGACTTAGATTCAGGTAGTTTGGGAGAAACAACCTTCGAGGGCGTCACTTGGAATTACGAAGATGGCAACACCCTGGAGCCGGTATTTAGAGCCGGTCTCAAAAGCTTTGATAAGCGCTTTGAGTCCTGGAACCAGCCTCCTAACACCAGCACAGCAGTACAATCCGTATACTTGGCATCAAACATTGCTAATAATGGCGTCGCTGACTGGCGTGATGACTATCCAGCTACGGCGAGTGTCGCCAGACTAGCTTATCGTTTTCGCGACCAGCTAGACCTTGCGCCTAGCAGCGAAGTGGGCATATTTTATCCGCAGGCGACACTCTCGCATAACGTTGCCATGCAAACAGGCGATGATGCGATGGTCGGCGGCCAGCACTATTGGTACCTTGGTCTGGGCTATCTTATGGCAGACCTGAATATAAATTACGATGTCGCGTTCGCTGCCGACGACCTCGCTAGAGACGATATTTTCAGCTCGGCCGACATTTCCGAATACAATCTCGTGATAGCCGCAGAAACGATTCAGGTGACAGACAATCAGTTCACGCAACTCATTGACTATGTTAGTGACGGCGGCAAGCTGCTGATTATTGGTACCAACGTGTTGCGATACGACGAACTCGGCGAAGACCAAAGCAGTGTCAGGGGCAATGGCACGCTTACTTATCAGACGCTATTCAATACCGTTGGCAGTCAGAGCATCGGTAGCGGCAGTGTCCAAGTTGTATCACTGGATACTTGGGCTTCTACCATGTACACAGCCAAGGCGAACTCAACATCAGTTTCAAGCAGCACGGTAACAGCGATTCAGAGCGCAGTGACAGCGGCCCTGCCAAGCGGTATCCCTGCACTGTCTACCTCAGAGGACAAAGTTCGAGTGCTGCGCTACACCGATACAACCGGAGATTCATCAGATGTCTATCATTTAATCAATCATGATTTCACCGGTTCGGGCAGCGCCGTAACAACCCAATCCGACTTCACTTTAACCATGCCCGCTCCTACCAGTTTTAGCGGATCACTGGTCGCAAGCTATGCCACCACAGCAGAAGATGACCCTGTGACCCTAGCGATTACAACCAACGCTGACAGCAGCTTGACAGTGACTGTGCCGACGCTCGAATATTGGGGTATTCTGCGCATAGGCAGCAGCATTGTCTCGGACCCGTTTCCCAACATTGCTCCCATCGCTGACCTGGTCAGCCTATTCGACTATGAAGTCTACAATTCCACCGAAAGCCGAGATCTTTACCTGCGAGCTGCTGATGACAACGGCTTGGCAAGCATCACTTTTTGGTACCAGCAATATGATGCAACCAGCAGCAGCTGGGGCACACTGACCGAAGGCGATACCGTGAGCCTGACCGGGGCTGGTAACCAAATCGAATCAACTGAAACCATTGCTTTTTCATTTGCTGACCTTGCGGCCGGAAAATACCGTTTACAAGTCACAGCAACGGACAATGAAGGGCTTTCCGGCGAAACTGTGAACGACGGCGGTTATGACACACTTATCGGTTACGATATCACGGCGCCGGACTTTTCCGACGTGATCGTGACCGTCACTGACGGCCCTGAGGATGGCGCAACTGTGAGCACTCCTGCATCAGTTGAACTCACTATAGCCAACGTTGCCGACCCGGAATCTGGTATTTTTCAGATCAATACAGCATTCGGGAATGCCTCGTTTGATGTCGACGGCGAACAAGGCAATCCGTATCCCGAAGCAGGTTTTACCCGTACTTTCGTCGCACCGGATGCAGGTAGTTACAACCAATATACGGTACGCGCGCGCGCACAAAATAACGCCCAAATATTTAGTGAATGGCAAAACCTTTACACCTACACCTACACACTGCCACCGACCTATGACGGCGACGCTGAAACCCAAACGCTTAGTAATGGCGACAACCAAACCCTGACATTAGATTTTACCAGCGTCTATGGCGATCTCGAGATTGTCTGGTACAAGGACGGTGAAGTCATTGCCAATCAAAGCGAAGCTTCGCTCGCACTTGGGAGTGTCAGCAGCAGTGATGCTGGCGTTTACACCGCCACCATCACGAATCCAGCAGGTACGGTCACTAGCGAATCATTTACGATAACCGTGAATACGATTCTGGAAATAACCCAGCAACCTTCAAACAGCAACATCAGTGAAGGAGACTCTTTTTCTATTACCGTCACTGCAGTGGGCACCGGAGACTTGACCTATCAGTGGAGCCTAGAGGGCACTGATATCGACGGCGCAACCAGCGCGACCTACGCAATTAGCGACGCCGTGCGCGCCACGCATAACGGTAACTATCGCGTCACCATTACTGACGCAACAGGTGCAACAGTGACCAGTAATACCGGCAGAGTCCAGGTACAAGGTGGCGGTGGTGGCGGTGGTGGTGGCAACACCAATGACTCAGATGGTGACGGGGTTCTCGATAGTGCTGACAACTGCGCTACCCTGAGCAACCCAGATCAAACCGACACAGATGGTGATGGCGGAGGCGATGTTTGTGATAACGATGACGACGGCGACGGCAGTCCAGATGATATAGAAGCTATTAACGGTACAGACCCGCTTGACCCAACTTCGTGTCTCGGGTGCTTCACTTGGGACATTGATGGCAACAGCAGTGTCACGGCCCTGGGTGATGGCCTGTTAGTTCTACGTTACCTATTTGGTTTTGAAGGCGACGCCTTGATCGCAGACACTCTGACCGAAACATCAACAAGGACAAGTTCAACTGAAATTCAAACGCATATCCAAGAGCAAGCATCACACCTGGATATCGACGGTGACGGACAAACCTCTCCTTTGACTGACGGCTTATTGTTGCTGCGCTACTTGTTCGAGCTCAGAAACGACGCACTCACCAGCGGAGCCGTTTCGGCAGGTGCTACGCGTCACACCGCGTCTGAGATTGAGGCTTATATTGACGCCAGAATACCGCCGGCAACCTAGGCTAGAAAAAATATAGGGGTAGATGTTAGCGAAACTCGCCGCAGGAAATATCCGTAAGCATCAGCGAAACCTGGACAACGGAATCAACGAGAATGACTTTGCCTTGTAATCAACATAATCAGGCTTGTCTTCGAGTAATTTCTTTTCAATCATCGGGATCGAGACAAAAGTAAACAAAAGAATCATGGCAGCCGATCCCGAAAGCATCCAGTAGTCGGCATAGCCTACCGCGGCGTAACCGAATATCAACACAGCGACCCAAACACCAATTTCGCCTAGATAATTTGGATGGCGACATAAAGACCAGAGCCCGGTATCCAACACCTCAGTGCGACTACGGCGAAACTGGCGGAAGCGGTGCAGTTCCCGATCTGACTGGAACTCGAGCCATACCGACGTCAGACCAACCAACAGCGCCAGATAGTCGAAGCCATTAATCGGGTGGCTACCAATCACGAGCGACTGGTACATCGGTATACAACCAAGAAAAACCAGTATGGTGGGGTAAAGATGGACGCCGGTAAAACTCAGCGGCCACCAAAGAATGCCTGCTTTCGCTTGCAAATTCACATAACGCCAATCGACGTGGCCAAGACCGCTCCAGGTATACGCCCAGTTGGCTGTTAACCTGAAGCCCCAGAGCAAGATCACCAGCGCCACCATAAGCTGGCGAATCAAATCTGCATCACTTTGTAAACTGATCAGGTAGCCAACAATCACCATCGGTATCACACTCCAATAGGCGTCGTAAAAGCTGGAATTTTTATACGCAACACTGAATGCGAAAATGACAATGGTCGCTACCACGTCAGCTATCAACACCTGAACCATCAGGTGATATTCGGTGACGAACTGGAGTGTAAACCCGGCAGCGGCGAGCGCAATCAAGTAACTAATAACAACAATAATATAGGCTTTGCTCATAGGGTAACCACCATCTGTTTGCACTGTTCAGCAAACAACATAATTGACGATGAAGCAAAGTTGCAAGGATTCATTTCTTCAAAGAGGCAAACTCACTGCTATTTTATCAGTGCACCGTGAGCAGTCTAGGACAACACACCTTAAACAATTTCATCTAATTGTTGTTCGGAGGCTGCTTTGGTTTTTAGTGCGAGCTGGAAAGGTGGCACGCACTTGCTGTTTATAGCTGGCGCACCTGTGGTTATCGACGTATATGATTTAGTGCCAGGGAATATTGTCTAGAACAGTTTGTCCCATATCCGGTTTTTCCGTATCAAGCCCAATGACCTTGAGCATTTCTAGCACTTCACTTTGAAGGGTCTCAGAAGCAACCTCTCTTTCTTCCTCAGAGGAAAGATCGCGTCCCAAATTATAGAGCCTTTTCACATACTTGGCAGGTATCCAAGACAAAACCTCTCCTTTTGTTCCTCCAATAGAAGCCTCTGGTTCTGGTTCTTCTCGAATGCCTTTCTTTGCATCATAAATCCCTTGCTCAACAATCTCCTCGATATGTCGCTGGAGAATGTACGCATACCTTTTCCGTATTTCCGTATTTCTTTCACCGGCAACTGACTGATCAGAGAGCGCGTCCCATATTTCCTTTCCAAGCAGCCCCAGCAACGGCCCTCCCTTTTTCACTACGGTCACAACTTTCTTTTGTTTGGTTCTTTTCTCAAGCTCAGATGTTTTCTTCAACAAATAATAAAGTAGCGCAAAAACAATCAGAAACAGAGCTAACAAGGTAATAATCAACAGTACCTCAACGCTTGATTGACCCATTTCTAAGCTCCAGTCAGTGTGATCATTTATTGTAATTCTCGGTCAATTTATAACTTTCAGCCAATTCAGCTTTCCTAATGATATAGAGATCGCTCACTTTTTGCTGGATATCAGCAGCAACCGATTTATCGTCTAGCAGGTTCTTTCTGATCGCCTTCTGATTATTTTCAACATTTTTCAATACTGCCAGTTGATTTTTCATTTCTCCAAGCGTCTTCAACTCTCCCAAAACAATTGCTTTTTGGGACTCAGAGAACTCCATTATTTCATCTCCCTTTGCCTGAATTTCGCCGCCTATGACGGTGCCTAATCCTGAAAGGTCTTTTGAATGCTTTTGCGTATTCAACTTTAGCATTTCCAAATCACTAATGATGAGCGACTGTTGGCCTTCTATCGACAATAGTTGGTCTTGCACGCCCACCAACTTTTCTATGCCGTCACCTAACTGTATTCCTCTCTTTGCAACCGCAATGATAACACGGTCAAGTTCATCTGTTTTTTGCGATAGTTGCATAGACAGAACAATGTAAAAAAGAATCGAAATCACCAACACAAAACCCGTTATTCCGGAGGTCACATAGATGAGCTTTCTTGCATTATCAATTTGCTGGGAAGTAGATTCTAAGATTTGTTTAATATGCGTCAAAGGCCCAACGTCGACACCGTTAATTTTCAAATTAACGGTCCCGTCACTAATCGAACCACCGCCCTCGATTTCTATTCGATCACTATTTTCGCCTTGACCCTCCATAACAGTATCGATGACTGCATCAGCATCTTCCTCTGGAGCAAGATCATTCGCCGATGAGTCGCTGGCTAAGCCGCTATCAACATCGTCTTCCGGCGCAGATTCTGATAATTCCTGTTCTGGATCTGCACTTTCTGACTCGGCATCGGCAACTTCTTGCACTGCTGAATCTGCACTTTCTGACGCTGTGCTTTCCGACGCTGTGCTTTCCGACTCTGTGCTTTCCGACTCTGTGCTTTCTGACTCTTCGCTTTCTGACTCAGAAAGGTCTGCTGCGACTTGCCCTTCTGCCTCATCAGAAACTGGATTTTCCGTTTCCTCTAACATTGGCGCCTCGGGCACACCGCTATCTGTTTCATCTTCTTTGTCATTGGCCATTGGTATAACCTCTATTTTGAAATTGTTAATTCAACAAATCACTTGCAGAAATTACGTAGGAATCTTTTAAACCACCTGTCGATCTTATCCTACTTAGCTTTGCTTCCGTATAAGGGCCTCTAATCACAGCCCAGTAGTTATTTTTCTTTAATCCAACTCGAAACGGCTCTACCGCATCGTTTTTAGCAACCCAGGCGAAAGCGGCATTCTTATTTCTAAATGCCGCTTGCTGAAGAAAGTATGTTGCTTCGACAACGCTTTCGTCTAACTTAATATCGAGTGCAGGTTCTTTCGACGACTCTTGTACAGGGGCAATAGCTGCAGACATGGGTTTACCCGCTGCCAGCGTTTCCGAACGCGTGAACTTTTGCAAGGCGACCGCCTCTACTTCACCAGAAATCACCTCATCTGGCATAACGTCAACGGCTGCTGGCATTGCAGCTGACTCATCCAAACTGGCGTCGACCTTCGCCGAGTTCGCATCTATTTGATCAGAAACCGTCGCTGCTTCTTCTCGCATGACATCTTCTTTCGGGGCAAGCACCATTCGCGTTTCGTCGCCCATCAATACTATTTCCTGACTATCCGTTGTTCCCTCGTTCGACAAGAGGGCGGGCTGAGGCTTAAAAAATGCTGTAAAACTGTTTTTTAACGATTCGATACCCGGCGTTATTACGTCTCCCAGCAAAACGAACGTTGAAAAAGCAACCAACAAAAAAACAAGGGCAGCGTAACCCACGAATGTGTTTTTCTTTTGTCTCGCCAACGGCGATTCTGAATTTTCTACTTTCTCTTTGCTGTGACTTTTATCCTCAACCGGATCAGTATCTTTTTCCGCCTGAACCTTGTCGGCCAGCGCCAGCGGATCGAAGGTAACAATTTGAGCAAAATCGTCTTGTGCCTCTTCTTGAACGGCGAGTTTGTTTACTAGCTCTCTCGCCGTTTGCAAAGAACCGTCTATCTCTGCTCTCTGGAGAAAATCTGCACATTGCTCCACGTCCGGTAAATCAAAGCTCCATAGCGGCGTTCTGGTCACACGAAGCCACTTTTTCATCTCATCACTTCTCCACGCTATACCCGTCGTTAGCACGAGCACGGAAATTCCTGCCTGCTTAAATTGACTTAAAATACGATGCACAAGTGACAAGGGTGAAACTAATTCTGAATTCGTAAGCTCGAAGATCCACAATTCCTTAGTATTTCCCCGTACTTTCGCCTTCAAATCAAGCTGATCTATTTCTCTTAATCGAACATTCACTTTTTTGATAATAGAGTCTCGATCTAGAGGCGCCCGCTTCACTTCTCCCGATTCTTTGTCCCCGAAGACATTCGAGACAATTTCCCGAACGTAATGCTCTTGCAACGCATAATTTTCGCTGGTGACGACTGCCGCCGAAGCAGGGTTTCTCAAATGAGCGATGATGCTTCTAATCGACTCAGTGTGCTTTTCGCTGAAACTGGAGAATGTTCCAATAAAGGGCTCTTCTCTTATTCCTGTATTTTTTTTCATAAGTTGTACTCCACACCTATCAATTAATTCGGCCTACGACCAAACTCATCAAACCACAGCTCCTTTGGCACTTTTGGTTTGGGCTTCTTGAGACTCGTTCCTTCTTGTTTCGCTAATTCCAACCCGAAGACATAAGCAATGACTTGAGCGACAGCCAAAAACAAAGCCTGAGGAATATATTGGCCAAGTTCTGTCGTAAAGTAGATTGCTCTTGCAAGTTGCGGTGACTCAAACACCAGCACCTTATTTTCTTTGGCAATGTCTTTGATTCTTTGTGCAATTAGCCCTTTGCCTTTTGCTAGGACTTTTGGAGCCGCCTCAGAATTCTGGTCGTAGCTCAGCGCCACCGCAAAATGTTCCGGGTTAGTAATCACAACATCAGCGGCAGGTACATCCTGTAACATCCGTTGCTCGGCCATTTCCCGCTGTTTTTGCTTAATTTTCTGGCGAACCTCGGGCTGACCTTCAATTTCTTTAAACTCATCTTTTATTTCTTGCTTGGTCATCTTTAATTTTCTGATGAACTCAAATCTTTGATATGGAACGTCAATGGCTGCTATTACCGCCAGTGCTACGGAGACAATCAAGGCGCCTAGCAGGACAAATGAAACCGCGTCATAGATCTTAGAAGCGATATCTCCTCTCGAAAACAAAAGCACTTGCTCATAATTGCTGTATAAATATATGGCTGCAGTCACTGCGACTAGAGAAAACTTTAAAACAGATTTCACGAGTTCAACGACCGCTTTGAGACCAAAAATTCTTGCCAAACCGGAAATCGGATTAATCTTACTGGCCTTGGGCGCTATCGCTTTCCATGAAAACACAAACCCATCCAATGCTGTCGCACCGAAAATGGCGAGCAATATTGAGATCGCAAGCACAGGGCTAAGCACTAAGTAACTCTCTCCTACTATCGTCGCTAATCGCACAACTAAAGCAGATTCATCCTTCAGAGAATCGATGGAAAAAATGAGACTGTCTTTGAACAAGGCAATAAACCGAGGCCCCAGAAAAAAACTGAGCGAATATAACGAGGCGATAAAACCGATCGTGACAACCGCTATTGTCATATCTTGCGACCTTAGAACCTGGCCGTCTTCTCTTGCTTTTTCGATTCGGCGAGAGGTCGGTTCTTCGGTTTTTTCCTCTTGTGGTGTATCTTCGGCCATATCCCTATCCGCCCAGTATCAGAGTAAGCCTGCGAAAGGCCAAAAACCAAAAGTTTTCAACTTGCGCAAACCAGAGAGGCATCGTTAGAAGCAACATGCCCAATCCTGCCGGAATCAGCGCCGGAAAACCGACCGCGAAAACATTGAGGCTCGGCGCAGCCCTCGAGATAATCCCGAGTGATGAATTAATAAGGAGCAGTCCGAATATAATCGGAAATGCGATAGAAACAGCACCTAGAAACATCTGCGAGGTCCAAATGATAAAACTTTGAATCATTAGCGAACCGAAGACGCCTGAGGCAATAGGCACCAGCTCAAAGCTCTGCTGCAGTAGGGAGATTAGAATGAGATGCCCGCCGAAACTCATGAACAGCAAAAACCCGACGACGATAAAAAACTGTGACAATGTAGGCACATTACCCACGTTAGGGTCGATCATGTTCGCCATGCTTAAGCCCATGCCGCCGGCAATAATTTGTCCACTGACGATTAAACCAGCAAGCACAATTTGTAGCGTAATCCCCATTAAACCGCCGACAAGCACCTCATGCGTTATGCCCAGCAAGGCACCAAAACTGAAAGGGTCAATTGCTGGAATATCGATCAGCGGGTAGATCATCCATGTCAAAATCAGGCTCAGCAGGATTGTTACCCGGAGGTTAATCGCAGCCTGCGAAAAAAATGGCACCGTCATCAAAAAAGCAGAAACTCTGATCATCGGCCAAAGGAACGTTTCGAGTAGATGGATAACATGAGGGGCTAGGATTTCCATAGTCGCTAGTAATCCATGTTTCTTATACGTTCAAAAACGGTGTCGAAATAATCAATCAATACCGCTAACTGCCACTCACCAAAAATAATAAGTGCCAACAACATCATCCCTAACTTAGGAATAAAACTTAAAGTCATTTCCTGAATCGAAGTAGCGGCTTGCAAAATACCGACAATCAAACCGGTGCCCAGAGCAGCACCGAGTATGGGTGCTGCAACGAGTACCGTCACAAGCAACGCTTCGACGGCTATATCCATTACGATTCCAGGTTCCATTACATCTATCCTACGGCAAAGGTCGAAATTAATGAGCCCGTAATCAGCCCCCAACCATCAACTAGCACAAAAAGCAGCAGCTTGAATGGTAGCGAAATCATCATTGGAGAAAGCATCATCATACCCATCGACATCAAGACACTCGCAACAACGAGATCGATGATGATGAAGGGAATATAAATTAGAAACCCAATGGTAAACGCCGTTTTTAATTCAGATGTGAGGAAAGCAGGCATCAGCGTTGACAGCGGAATATCGCTGACATCGTCTACGGGTTCGTCATTTGCCATTTCCATAAACATCAGTAAGTCCTTCTCTCTTACCTGCGCTAGCATGAAGCCACGCATGGGTGGTAAGGCGAGTTCGATGCCTTCTTGAAATGTCACTTCGTTCGCTTGAACCGGGAGGTACGCACCTTCATAAATCTGATCAAAGACTGGCTTCATGATAAATATCGATAAGAAAACAGCGATACCTATCAGCACCTGATTAGGCGGCGTTTGACCCGTGCCTAGTGCCTGCCTAACGAGCGATAACACGATGATGATTCTGGTAAACGATGTCATTAAAACAACAATCGAAGGCAGAATCGTAAGGATCGACATTAGAACCAAAATCTGTAACGACAACCCATACTCAGATCCAGCGTCATTTGCCGTTATCAAAGTCAAAGCAGGCCCTAACTCAGCGGCGCTAGCGGTTTCTCCAAGGGCACATAAAAAAAGCGCAAGCAATGCTTTAACCGGCATTGTTACAGCGGACTGCGCGTCTTTAATCTTTGAAAACAACAAACTCATACTCTGTTAGTCCAAATTTTTACATCGTGGTATCGATCAGGAACTAATATGCAATTAAGGGGCCAACAATTATTTTGTGTAAAAACAACAGCTTATAGAGCGGGGACAGTTTCAACTGGCGATATGTCAGAAATCTGACACTTTTCGGTGGCCGCTTTCACCTCATGGCGGGAATTTGTTAGGGTGGGATAGTTTAGACAACGGGTCTCAAGTTTACAGATGCGAATTCGATTAGCTTTTGTGCTTTCCTTTTGCCTTTGCGCCAACGCCGAGGAGCAAAAAAAAGAAATAGAGTATCCATATAAAACCTGTTTCGAGCGAGCTGGGAAGCAATACAATATCAGTCCCAGCTTTTTAGCATCGGTCGCGAGCGTGGAGAGCAGCCTGAACCCCAACGCAGTATCCAGTTCTGATGCTGTGGGTTTAATGCAAATCAAATGGCCACTAACGGCGAGGGAATTGGGCATCAAAAGCAGAGAACAACTATTCGATCCCTGCTCTAACATCAATGCTGGCGCGAAATATCTTAAATTGCTCGAAAATCGCTTTGACAGCCGCATGCTTGCGCTCGCGGCCTACCATATAGGGCCCACTAAGGTTTCCGCTATCAACGCAGTGCCAAAATCGACACTCAGCTACATTGAAAAAATCTATCAAGAAGAGGCGTTGCTCGCCTATTCATCCGCTCTGGCAGATCTAGGGTCCTGCGAGATCGCGCAGCTGATTGCGCTAACGGTGAAAACGCATCACCCGAAACAGCGCCAAGTCGAGGTTGTAAATTGGCTGAATAAAACCCAGAAGTTTTGCTCTATCGCAGCACTGTCTGCATTTAGGAACCGTTTACCCGAGCTTATGGGTACGGCAGATGCAGACGGGAAGGTCGATCGACTGCTGGATCGTATCCTGGCTTTAAAAGTGAACAACAAATAAGTATCACCGCGTTAAATAGAAAAAGCCGGAGGAGTAAACTCCCCCGGCCTTTTTCCAACCTTCATTATCAATAGCGTGACACTATTTTACTGAAGGAGTTGGAGGACCAACTGTGCACGAGCATTAGCTTGCGATAACATCGCGGTGCCCGCTTGTTGTAGTACCTGTGCTTTTGCCAGGTTAGCCGATTCAACTGAATAGTCTGCATCGTTAATCCTAGACCGAGCGTCAGCGGTGTTTTCAGCAACATTCATCAGGTTTGATACGGTATAAGACAACCGATTCTCAATCGCACCTAAATCAGCGCGCATTGAAGAGATTTTCTCAATCGCACCGTCCAATACCGAGATAGCGTTGGAAGCACCTGCCTGGTTTCTCAAATCAACGTTTGAAACCGTAGTCAGAGCTGATGCACCAGTCGA
>ENA-UZWX01012179-UZWX01012179.1-metagenome-genome-assembly--contig:-Day-4---50m-contig-12179_pt1 | contig 13762 bp, 10 predicted proteins | sample MGYA00260347_ERZ794907 | MGnify/ENA metagenome assembly ERZ794907 | reverse complement strand
TGGCAGGTCGATGCTCAAGGCAACAACCATCGCCCACTGGTTTCAGATACCAACAATCATTCATCTCCACGATGGTCAGCGGATGGCACCCGGTTAGCCTACATCTCATCAGCCAGTGGTAGCACACAAGTTCATGTTAGATGGCTGGACACTGGACAAACAGCACTACTCACCAACCTTCGCAACTCACCCAAACACATTAGCTGGTCGCCCGACGGACGACGGATTGCTTTTACTATGAGCGTTAAGGGAAAAACGCGCACCCTCGCTAAAGCTAGAAAAAAACCAAAAGGTGCTAGTTGGGCTGAGCCGGTAAAGGTCATTGAAACGATCCCTTACCAATTTGACGGCAACGGAATTGTCGAGCCGGAGTATGAGCAAATTTTTGTTATACCAGAGGAAGGCGGAACACCGAGACAAATCACCAATGGCGAGTTCAATCATCGCGGACCTCTCGAATGGGATCGAAACAGCAGGAATATTTTATTTTCGAGTAATCGGCATCAAAACTGGCCACTAGAATCCGGAGAGCGTGATATTTTCAGCGTGAATGTGAAATCTCGCAATCTTTCCCAGCTCACCAACAGTGAGGGAGCAGAATTCAACCCAAGGTTCTCTAAAGACAACAATCATATTGCCTACCTCGCCGTTCCGAAAAAACCAGTCGCCTACCAGAACACACAATTAAAGCTTATGAAAAGAGATGGTTCCGAGAGCAGATTGCTTTCAGGTTCGCTTGACGCGTCACTGAGTAACCTTTTCTGGTCTCGAACCCAAAACATGATCTATGCGCAATTCGACCAGCGCGCAGTTAGGAAGATAGCCACGTTTGACCTTAAGGGGCTGAAAAAAATTGTCGCTGAAGGTCTGAGCGGGACATCACTGGGCCGGCCATACCTGAGTGGCACCTATCATCTGGGTGGCAACGACACGATTGCTTTTACCTCAGGCAAACATGACAGCCCTGCTGATATCGTTGTGATGAAAAAAGATTCTGACAAACAGGTCTTGGCGACTCAATTGAATACCGACCTCCTCGCGGACAAAAACCTTGCATCCATTCACAACATAACCTACGCGTCATCGTTTGATGGCGAAGAAATTCAGGGCTGGTACCTTCTACCGCCAGATTTCGATCCGGAAAAAAAATATCCGCTAATTCTTGAAATTCATGGCGGACCTCACCTTGCATACGGCCCCTATTTCTCGGCAGAACTACAGTTGATGGCAGCGGCTGGCTACGTTGTTTTTTATGACAATCACCGTGGTAGCTCATCCTACGGAGAACGGTTTGCTTTGCTTCTACAATACAAATATTCGAGCAAGGAGGACTTTGCTGATCATATGTCGGGTGTAGACGCTGTCATAAGCAAAGGGTTTGTTGATGAAGATAACCTTTTTATCGCAGGCGGTTCAGCCGGTGGAATCGCGACGGCCTATGCCATTGGACTGACAGACAGATTTAATGCCGCTGCCGCAGCAAAACCTGTGATCAACTGGATCAGTAAAACACTGACAGCAGATTCCTCTGTTGGACAAATTTACCACCAGTTTCCCGGACCGCCATGGGAACACTTCCAGCACTACTGGGAACGCTCCCCGCTATCTCTCGTGGGGCAGGTAACGACGCCGACGTTGCTGCTGACAGGCGAAGCTGATCGCAGAACCCCTATTTCAGAAACAGAGCAATTTTATCAGGCTCTGAAATTACGAAAGATTGACGCTGCAATGGTACGAGTGCCGGACTCACCACACGGCATTGCAGGCAGACCGTCCCGACTCATCGCCAAAGTCGACAATATTCTCGCTTGGTTTGAACGCTATAGAAAGGACTAAGCAGCTGTGAGGGAGGACGAGCTTGAGGAAACCAGATACATAGCCTAGGTTCTGTATTCCGCATTAATTCGAACATACTCATGGGACAGATCGCTGGTCCAGACAGTTTCACGAATGTCTCCGGCATTGAGTTCAACTCTGATAAGAATTTCTTCTCTAGCCATGACTTCGCTGCCCGCCTCTTCGGTGTAGTCCTGTGCTTTTTGGCCTTTTTTCATCAGCTGCACATCGCCCAAAAATATATCAAGCTTGTTGACGTCAATATCCACCGGTGCTTTGCCGATAGCCATGACCAAACGCCCCCAATTTGCGTCGCTCGCGAAAAGCGCTGTTTTCATCAATGGGGAATTCGCAATCGCGTAGGCGATACTCAAAGAATCTGAGCGGGACTCGCTTGAGCCGACTTCTACTGCAACAAATTTAGTGGCGCCCTCACCATCCCTGATGATTCCTTGCGCCAATTCAAGACATACCTCATTCAACATCTGCACAAACTGCTCATAAGCTTGCTCATCAACATCGATATCAACAGAGGACACACCCGTTGCACTCAACATACACGAGTCGTTAGTTGAAGTATCACTATCTACTGTGATTCGATTGAACGACCGATCACCAGCCGCAAGAAGACATGCTTTCAACGTTGCTTTTGTTGCTGTTACATCGCTCGCGATGTAACTCAGCATCGTCGCCATATTAGGCTGTATCATCCCTGAGCCTTTGGCAATGCCGGTAACCGTGACCAGCTCGCCATTAATTGTTCTCTGACGCGTTGCTATTTTTGGCTCAGTATCAGTTGTCATAATGCCATGCGCAGCTTCTAGCCAATTCTCTTCCGCTAGGCCTTTAGTCAACTCCTCAAGCGCGTCCGTTATTTTCTCTACTGGCAACCTTTCTCCAATGACTCCGGTAGAAAAAGGTATCACCGCCTCGGGACGACCCCCACCCACCTGTGAAACCGCTTTGCAACAAGCCAAAGCATCACCGATACCGGCCTCACCAACACCGGCATTAGCATTGCCGCTATTCACTAGAAAATGCGTAGGGTTAGTCACGCTCAGATGTCTTTTGCCGACCTCAACCGGTGCCGCAGCAAATAAACTCTTAGTAAAAATACCAACTGTTATCGTGGTTTCGACAAACTCAAAGAGCACTAAATCAGCAACATCTTGATTTTCAGTGTTGGCTTTGATGCCACAGCCACAAGCCGATAGTCTTACGCCAGGCACCACATTAAAATCACGAGAGAAATGACCTACCGCCACGATTTAGCTCCTAGACTAATTATTGTTCCGGGACTCTTTGCCCCCTGATTGCTATGTCAACTTTCCATGACACGATTTGTACTTCTTACCAGAGCCACAGGGACACGGTTCGTTGCGGCCGACTTTCTTTTCGCGACGAATGAAAGGGGCTTGAGGAGTGCCGCCTTGCTGAGCTCCGGCCTCAGGGTTAGGCTCAGATGAATCCATCGATCCGACATCACTTTTCTGGAAGTTCATTGAAGTTTTAGCTTCTGCTTCTCTGCGCTGGCGTTCCATCGCATCAATATCGTCCGAGGGTTGAAACTGAACCCGCGCAAGAAAACGAATGACTTCAAACTTTACATTGTGAAGCAGCTCTTCGAACAGCTCGAATGATTCGCGCTTGTATTCCTGTTTAGGCTGTTTCTGAGCATAGGCTCGAAGATTAATACCCTGACGCAAATAGTCCATTGCGGCAAGGTGTTCTTTCCACTGAGTGTCGAGAATCTGAAGCATAATCTGCTTTTCAAATATTCGAATATCATCGCCGATCTGTTCTTCTTTCTTTCGGTAATCTTCTTTGATCTCGTAGACAATACGATCACGCATTGATTCCTCATGCATGTCGTCATCTTCTTCCAACCACTTAGCAATTGGCAGTTTGATATTAAATTCGGTACTGAGGGACACCTCAAGACCGGGTATATCCCACTGTTCCTCCAAACTCTGAGGTGGGACAAAACCACTGATTACCTCAGAAACGACATCATCCCACAGTGCATTGATCGTTTCTGAGACGTCGTTGGTAGCCATCAATTCATTACGTTGCCCATAAATCATCTGGCGCTGATCATTTGCAACGTCGTCGTATTCAAGCAGCTGTTTGCGAATATCGAAGTTGCGGGTTTCGACTTTTCTTTGCGCTTTTTCGATGGCGTTGTTCACCATGCGATGCTCTATCGCCTCGCCCTTTTCCATACCCAATGACTTCATGAGTCCTTTGACTTTGTCTGAGGCAAATATCCGAAGCAGATTATCATCCAAAGATAAATAGAAACGCGACACACCCGGATCACCTTGTCTGCCGGCGCGACCCCTTAACTGATTGTCAATTCTTCGACTCTCGTGACGTTCAGTACCGAGAACATGCAGCCCACCGGCTGCCAATACGGCGTCGTGACTGGCTTGCCATTCGGATTTGAGCGCCTCGATTTTATCATCGGTAGGCGCTTTTATTTTCGCGGCCTCTATTTCCCAATTACCGCCCAAAATAATATCTGTACCTCGACCCGCCATGTTTGTGGCAATGGTCACCGTTCCCGGTCTGCCTGCCTGCGCGATAATTTCGGCTTCTTTCTCATGGAACTTTGCATTCAACACGTTGTGTTTGATTTTCTTCTTTTTCAGCAACGTCGACAAAATTTCTGAAGACTCAACCGATGCAGTACCGACCAGCACCGGCGCACCGTTTCCGGTAAATTCCTGAATCTCGTCGACAATAGCATCGTACTTTTCTGCAAGTGTCAGGAACATCAGATCATTTTTGTCATCCCGTATCATCTCGATATTGGTAGGGATTACAACAACGTCGAGGCCGTAAATTTGTTTGAATTCAAATGCTTCTGTATCTGCCGTGCCAGTCATGCCGGCAAGTTTGTTGTATAAACGGAAGTAGTTTTGAAAAGTAGTCGAGGCCAGCGTCTGACTCTCATTTGTAATTGCTACATTTTCCTTCGCTTCTATCGCCTGATGGATACCACCGGACCATCTTCTGCCTGGCATGGTTCGCCCGGTATGCTCGTCAACAATAACGATTTCATTGTCTTGCACAATATACTCAACGTCCTTTTGGAACAGGCAGTGTGCTTTCAGTGCCGAGTGCACGTGATGTAGCAAAGTGAGATTCGTTGTGCCGTAAAGTGAGTCGCCTTCTTTTAGCAGCCCGTGCTTTACCAATAAACTTTCGACTAACAAGTGACCGTCTTCTGTGAGCTCAACATCACGCTGCTTTTCATCTACGAAAAAATCCCCCGGCGGCTCAATCTCGTTCTCAATATCTTCCGCGGTCTTTTCCTGACGCTTTAGCTGTGGGGCAATTTGATTAATCGCTCGATACAGTTCAGAGGAATTTTCAACCCCGCCTGAAATGATTAAAGGCGTTCTCGCCTCATCAATCAGGATTGAATCCACTTCATCAACAATCGCAAAATTCAGTGGACGCTGCGTTCTTTCGGTTTCATTGAACGCCATGTTGTCACGCAGATAATCAAATCCGAATTCATTGTTAGTGCCATAAGTGACATCACATTGGTAAGCCGCATGCTTTTCGTCACCGGACTGTCCTGCGTAGACGACACCCACAGTCATGCCTAGTTGGCGGAATACCGCACCCATCCACTCGGCACCCCACTTAGCCAAATAATCATTAACCGTCACCAGATGAACGCCGTTACCGGATATCGCATTGAGATAGAGCGGGAGGGTCGCAACGAGTGTTTTACCCTCACCCGTTCGCATTTCCGCAATTTTGCCCTCGTGTAACACGACGCCGCCTATCATTTGGACGTCGAATATACGAAGACCAAGCGCACGCCTGCCAGCTTCTCTTACCGTTGCAAAAGCCTCGGGCAATATAACGTCCAGAGTTTCTCCAGCATCCATCCGTTGCTGGAATTCCACGCGTTTGTCTTTTAGCTGCTGGTCGCTTAACGACTCGAGATTATCTTCGTAGCTGTTAATTTTCTTAACAACTTTCTGCATACGTTTGAGTTCGCGTTCGTTCTTACTTCCGAACACTTTGCTTAATATTTTAAGGGCCATTTCAGCTATCTCTTTTGCTTCCCGTTGGAAGCCCTGTTTCAAATAAACGTGAAGGTTTTCTATTTTCCGCCGTCACATAGAAGTGCGTCGGCCATACCTTGTGGTCTTTCAAAGATCTGGTATGACTTATATTAGGGTGGCATCTCCGATTTTGAAGATTACCCGTTTGTTGTGATGGTCAACGGCTCGCGCGTTGGACATAGGAGGATGGATCAACTACCCGGCCATTTTTATAGACCTCGTAGTGCACGTGTGGGCCGGTCGAACGACCGCTACTGCCCATTTCGCCGATGACCTGCCCTTTTTTGACAATGTCGCCAACTTTAACGTTTAGCTTGTCATGATGGCCGTAGCGAGTGGAGAAACCTCGGCCATGGTTAATTTCGACCATTTTGCCGTATCCACTCCGGGTGTTTGCGTAAACAACGACCCCGGCGGCGACAGCGACCACGTCCGAACCATGTTTGCCGGCAAAATCAACACCGTTGTGGAAAGCCCTCTTACCCGTTATTGGGTCAACTCTCATGCCAAACCTAGAAGACATCCAGCCTTTTCGTACGGGTCTACCAGCAATAAATACTTCGTTTTCAATTTTTCGATTAACAAATAAGGTTTCGAGAACACTGAGTTGTTGCTCGCGACTCTCGATGTCATCGGCCAAACGGCTCAATTCTCTTAGATAGTCTGGTGCCCCGCGCATGGCAGCGGTATTTTCAACTTCTGGCCCCCCCATCGGCGGCGGGCTTGAAAAATTGAACTCGCCCTCCTCAATGCCGGCAACATTGGTAAGTCGCTCACCTAGAGCGTCCAATCTGACTATTCGAGCTTGCAATTGAGCCAAGCGCAGCGCCGAGGCTTCTAGATTGTTCTCCGCATCGCGTTTTGCATCTTCAATTTGTCGCTCCTGATCCTTTAACACCAGTCGCCATTTACCCACCATCTCATTCGTCAGCGCAGCCTCACCCATACCGTGGCGATAGGACAGATAACCAGCGGCAGTCGGGAAACCTATCAGACTCAAAAAAGTCAGACCCACAAGAAGACCATTGGCCGTAAATGATCTGGCTTTGCCGGAATGGTTATCAACTATGATGAATTTCATAAAATTCGGTTATTATGTCCAGTCGGATGCATCGTCAAACTTTGTGAATCTATTTTTATCATTCAGGTTTAGCCCTCAAAATGGCCCGCAAACCAAAATACTTCAAAGATCCTGCCCAAATGTTCAGCAGACCTCGGTCTCGTCTGAACAAAATATTTTCCAAATCACAGGACCTTATACAACTTCAAAACGCTTTAAGGCAAACCTTTCCCGGTGAAGTTTACGTTGCTTCGCTCTCTGAGGGAATACTCCACCTCATCACTCCGTCAGCCTCTCTGGCTACTAGGCTGAAATATCGCCAAAAGGCGATAAAAGTTTCATTGGAGCAAATGCCGCTGCCGGGGGCCGGATCAAATCATCGCAGGGAAGTGTTGCAAATCAAGCAAATTAGAGTCACTGTCTCGCCCAACTACAGGCCGCCTGAGCCCCCCCAAAGATCTGCGATCGCTCCATCTCCAGAGACAGCGCGCCTCATCGCCGAAACCGCACAATATATCGAAGATGAACCTCTTCGCAAAGCGCTAATTAGGCTTTCCAAACGCGGTGAAAGTTAGCACTTGTCCGTCACCAGCTTGACGTCACCTTCCTGGTTATTATCGGCTGTTATTCAGCTAAAACCGGTGTGGAGTAGGACATTGGCAGCTTTTCAGGCTTATCAAAGGTCACAATATCCCACGCATCTTGTTGTTCCAACAAAGCTCTCCGCAGCGCGTGGTTACTTGTGTGACCTGATTTATGACCGGTAAATTCACCGATGATGCTGTGCCCCAGAACGTAAAGGTCACCAATGGCATCGAGAATTTTATGTCTGACGAATTCGTCCTCATGTCGAAGACCATCATCATTCAGCACTCTGAACTCGTCTACGACGACGGCATTATCCATGCTGCCGCCCTGAGCCAGATTTCTTTCGCGTAGATGTTCAAAATCTTGCATCAAACCGAATGTGCGAGCGCGACTAACTTCTTTTACAAAGGAGGTCGTTGAAAAATTGATGCTGGCTCGCTGCTCCTTGATGACAGGGTTGTCGTAAACAATCGTATGCGACACCTTAAACCCATTGAAAGGTTCGATTTTTGCAGACCAAGCACCAGCATTTGGGTCGCTGACTTCAATTTTCTTTTTGATTTTCAGAAACTTTTTATGTGCCGACTGGTTTTCGATGCCAGCAGACTGTATCAGGAAGACAAATGTCGCGGCGCTGCCATCCATTATCGGCATTTCCGGACCGCTGACCTCAACAAAAGCATTATCGATACCTAAGCCACTAAAAGCGGCCATCAGGTGTTCAATTGTCGAAATGCCATGACCGTCTTTCGTGATCGTTGTTGCCAGAGTAGTATCACCTACATATTCTGTTAATGCCGGTATTTCGATCGCTTCATCAAGATCAGTTCTGATAAATACGACCCCGGTATTAACAGGTGCAGGTCGGAGGGTTAAATATACTTTCTCACCAGTGTGTAGTCCGATTCCGGTTGCCCGGATGACATTTCTCAACGTTCTTTGATAGATCATTATTCTTGTTGTTGTCCTGCTGCAGGTTCCAGAAAAAGCGGCGCGAATGTTACCAAAAAGCCTTTCTTTACTCCAGACAAACGAGTCTGAATCGAGAACTGATACACTTCGCTTGATGACTGCAAGCGCTTAGCGGGCTACGGACATCAGGAGCGACCAAATTGAGACCCCTGATATGCCGATTAGTTTCAATAAAACATCACTTTTTATCCCGCCATACCAAATCTCGCCTTTTAATCAGCCTGACTACGCAAAAAAGCTGGGATATCCAGATAATCCAGATCCTTTTCTGCATCGGGTGCCTGTTCGGCTCGACCTTCGATTGCCGCTTTTCGCATTACCGTTGGCTTATCAAAGTCACCGTAGTCAACCGCGCCGTCCCCAGCGACTTTCTTTTTGGTGTTATCGACAATTGTTCTTGGAACCTCAAGCTCAGGCCGACCCAAACCGGTCGCAACGACAGTAACCCGCAGTTCATCACCCATTTCTGGATCAATCACAGTACCAACCACGACGGTCGCATTCTCAGAGGCAAACTCTTCAACCGTCGAACCGACCTCAGCGAATTCGCCAAGGGAAATATCAATACCTGCAGCAATATTCACCAAAATGCCTCTTGCGCCGTTGAAATCGACATCATCGAGCAATGGGCTGTGAATAGCTGCCTCAGCTGCATCTCGCGCACGGCATTCACCGCTGGCCTTGCCGCTACCCATCATTGCCATGCCCATCTCGGACATCACGGTTCTCACATCAGCAAAGTCAACGTTGATCATGCCTGGTCTAATGATAAGATCGGCGATGCCTTGAACTGCGCCCAAAAGTACATCGTCAACGTTTCCGAAAGCTTGGAGTAGCGGCGCATCTGACCCCATGATAGAAAGCAATTTCTCATTTGGGATAGTAATGAGTGAGTCGACGTGCCGCGACAATTCGGCGATACCTGCCTCGGCTAACGCCATACGCTTCTTACCCTCAAACACAAAGGGTTTAGTCACAACAGCGACGGTAAGAATATTCATGCCGCGGGCAATTTCCGCCACGATTGGCGCGGCACCAGTACCCGTTCCGCCACCCATACCGGCGGTAATAAACACCATGTCAGCCCCGTTGAGCGCTTCAGCTATTCTATCTTTGTCCTCAAGTGCAGCTTCCTTTCCCATTTCAGGGTTTGCACCGGCACCCAGCCCCTTGGTGATATTCTCACCGAGCTGCAATCTTGTTTGCGCTGACAGATTGTGCAGCGCCTGTGCATCTGTGTTAGCACAAATGAAATCTACACCGGTTACTTCCTGTCGTACCATGTGCTCGACCGCGTTACCGCCGCCTCCGCCCACACCAACGACTTTGATAACCGCGCTTTGTGGCTCGCTATCTACAAGTTTAAACATTATCAACCCTCCCAGGTTTTACTTTATTATCTATGAGCAACAGGGCTCTTGTTCCAAATCAAAATCAGCGTGCCTTGCTATTAGCCTCAGCACTCAAACACTTCTTCTTAATCTTAGTAATTTTTCATAAACCATTTTTTAACTTTATCGGTAAACTTAGTCCCACTCTCTTCCTGTGGCCTAGAGGTCGACTCGGTCTGAGTTTCGCTGCCATAAAGCAGCAAGCCAACCGCCGTCGAATAAATAGGATTTCTAACGATATCGATAAGCCCGGTTATACCTTGCGGCTTGCCAATACTCACTGGCATGTGAAATATTTCCTCTGCTAATTCGACAACGCCTTCCATTTTTGAGGTGCCGCCGGTTAACACTATGCCTGCCGCAACCAGGTCCTCGAACCCGCTTCTTCTAAGCTCTGCCTGTACAAGCGTAAACAATTCGTCATATCGCGGCTCCACGACTTCCGCGAGTGTCTGCCGAGAAAGGTCTCTGTCGTTTCTTTCACCAACACTTGGTACTTTGATTGTTTCGTTTTCGCCAGCGAGAGAAGCGAGCGCGCAGGCATATTTAATTTTAATCTCCTCAGCATTAGGCGTGGGCGTCCTAAGAGCCATGGCAATGTCGTTGGTAACCTGATCGCCCGCAATAGGAATCACCGCAGTGTGCTTGATCGCACCATCAGTAAAAATCGCAATATCTGTGGTACCGCCTCCGATGTCGACCAGACACACACCAAGGTCCTTTTCATCTTCGGTCAGAACTGCATATCCGGACGCCACTTGTTCAAGCACGATATCCTCGACCTCCAAGCCGCATCTTCGAATACACTTTTCAATATTCTGGGCTGCATTTACCGCACAAGTAACGAGATGAACCTTTGCCTCCAATCGGACGCCAGACATTCCGAGCGGCTCTTTAACACCCTCTTGTGAATCGATGACGAATTCCTGAGGCAGGATATGTAGGATCTTTTGATCAGCCGGTATCGCAACCGCCCTTGCAGCATCAATCACCCGATCAATGTCGGGCAGGAAAACTTCCCGATCTCTTATCGCTACGATTCCGTGCGAGTTAAGGCTGCGAATATGACTCCCTGCAATTCCCGCATAAACACCGCGAATTTCACAGCCAGCCATCAACTCCGCCTCTTCAACTGATCTCTGAATAGACTGCACCGTTGACTCGATGTTAACCACGACACCCTTCTTCAATCCTCGCGAGGGGTGACTGCCAATGCCGACGATCTCAACATCCCCTTCAGGAGACACCTCACCTACAATACAAACGACCTTGGACGTGCCGATATCAAGTCCAACAACCATTCTGTTACCTGTTATTGTCATAGTTTTAGCTCTCTTTGCGTATTGAACGCAGTGGCAATTCCTCGCGCTTCAAAATCATCTTTCCAGTCAACCGCGATTCCATTGGAATAGCGGGTGTCAACCTGCTTTATAAATTCCACACTTGTCGCAAAACCAGCGCTTGCACTGATTAACACAAATCGATGAACCCTCTCCATAATGTCGTTTTTTCCCAGCAGCACTCGTACGTCGTGTTGATTAGTAAACTGCCAGGAACCACGATCGTCGAGCGTCAATACTTCGATCGTCTGATCCACCGGTGACATCGCCATGGTCAATTGTTGATACTGTTTCATCACTTGAGATTCGGAGCCGACAGGACCACGTAGCTGCGCTAGCGCACCACCTACCTCGTACGCCGATTCGAAAACTTTTCCCTCTACGTTGATAAAAGCGTCATCGTTCCAGTAAGCGATTGGCTGCTCCCTGACTACTTCGATACTTAACTTATCTGGCCAAATCTGCATGACATTGACATGATGCACCCAGCCAATAGCCTCAACTCCAAGCTTCACTGCATCAATGTCACGAAACTGCTTTTCCTGCTTTTTGACAAACTCATAGATTGCTTTTCTCTGTGCTTGATCTATTTCACCGTGCACCGCTAGCTGCTCTATTTTTAGCCCTGTTTCTTCGTTCTGGAGAATAATCGTGGCTAACAGCCCCAGAAACAGCATCGCCATACCCAGCGCCTTTCCTGGTTGAAGTCGAGAGACGCCTAAACCGCTGAAATAACTTAAATTAACGTCTTTCATCTTCGAGTCCGCCTGTGTTCCCAACGAGCCGTCAATGCCTTAGCTAGTTTACTGGTCTCGCCAGCGCCCTGAGTCAACACAAAATCGTTTGCCCGGACCAACTTATCGAGAATCGAGGGCACCTTTTCAATGGATGTCACAAATTCGACCTCTGTGTTGGCTTTTCTTTTTATCGCCTTGAATAAATCCTCTCCCGTGGCACCGGGAATCGGTGACTCGCCGGCTGCGTAAACATCAAGCAGCACAAGCTGGTCAACCATCGAAAGTACATCTACGAACTGGTCAAACAACTCATGGGTTCGGCTGTATCTGTGAGGCTGGTAAATCATCACAAGACGGCTTGATGGCCAGCCCTGTTTAACCGCTTCTATCGTTGCCTTTACCTCACTGGGATGATGTCCATAATCATCAAAAACAACATAACGAGAGTCTTCATCTGAAGGATTAACTAAATATTCACCGTGGTTTTCGAATCTTCGTCCAACACCTTGAAAGCCTGACAAGCCGAGCTGAATATCCGCATCCTTCACGCCTTCATCTGTCGCGATTGCAATCGCCGCTAATGCATTCAACACGTTGTGTTCACCGGGCAACTCAAGAGATATTTCTAGCGGCGTATCGTNNAACCCGTAGGTGAGCATGGAACGCTTTACTTCTGGCAGGATAGATTTGACACCCGGGTCGTCGTAGCAGGCGACAAGCAAACCGTAAAATGGCAGATTATGGACAAACTCAAGGAACGCGGTTTTGAGCTTTTCAAAACTGCCCTCGTAGTTGGCGAGGTGATCTCTATCAATATTCGTCAGCACCGATACCATCGGTTGCAGATGCAAAAATGAGGCGTCGCTTTCATCTGCCTCTGCCACCATGTATCGACTCGCGCCTAGTCGGGCATTGGACGCTGCGCTGTTGAGCAAACCACCAATAACAAAGGTTGGGTCAAGGCCGGCTTGCCCCAATATTGACGCGACGAGGCTTGTGGTTGTTGTTTTACCGTGAGTCCCGGCGATGGCTATTCCATGACGATATCTCATTAATTCGCCCAGCATTTCTGCCCGACGAACAACCGGTATGCGGTTTGCATTTGCCTTGATCAGCTCAGGATTCGTATCTCTGATGGCGGACGAGATGACAATGACGTCAGCACCAACAACGTTACTAGCGCGGTGGCCAATCTGAATGGTCGCACCTAAACTCGCGAGTCTCTGCGTCACAGGTGTATCAGACATATCACTGCCAGAGATTTTATAGCCCTGATTTAGCAGCACCTCTGCAATGCCACACATGCCCGCGCCGCCTATACCCACAAAGTGAATGAGACTAATCCGCCTCATCTCTGGCACGTCTTTTGATACCGCTCTCGTATCAGAATTCAAGGCATCATCGTTTGCCACTCGCATCAGGAAGCACCTCCTGTAAGTTGCGATGGCGCTGCGCGTAGTACTCTGGCGCTTCGAGCTTTCGCTTTCTTAGCGTTACCTTTGCTGTTGCCTGCGTGCACTGCTGCTTCCCTGCTTTCGTACTCTATCCGAAGCAAAACAGCGACAAGTACACAACTCACGATCAAACTATTACCGCCATAGCTCACCAAAGGCAGGGTGAGCCCTTTTGTCGGCAATAAACCAATATTCACGCCGATGTTGATCGTCGCCTGAACACCTAAAAGAATTGATATCGCGTAAGCCAGTAATGCATGGAATTCGAGCTCGAGGCGACGCGCATTACGACCAATCCA
>ENA-UZWX01012318-UZWX01012318.1-metagenome-genome-assembly--contig:-Day-4---50m-contig-12318_pt1 | contig 13842 bp, 13 predicted proteins | sample MGYA00260347_ERZ794907 | MGnify/ENA metagenome assembly ERZ794907 | reverse complement strand
CCAGAACAATCCATCCCAATAATAGTTAGAGCATAGTTAGTAAATAATTTCATATTTATCAAGAAGCGCTTTACGCTATTATCAACCCATTAAATCGACTTAGCCCAAACGCGAAGTATATAGTCGCTTTATGTACCAGAAGAAAATCTTCTATTGCTAAAAACCACATTGAACGGTGTTACCTTCAGGAGTATATGTGAAGGCTTAATTAACTATTATTGAGCAACTTTATTGTACCCAGATATAACCCATCTAACAAGCCATGCGAAGATAGGATTAATGGCTGTTGTTCGTCATTTATACTGCCAATAATTTTTATCGTTAATCGACCTTCACTATCATCGGTTAATACGGTAAATCTGGTATGGTTATTTAAAATAAAGGTATTTCCGATAAATTCAATACTCTGTATTTTATGCTCTTTTTGTGCTTCTTTTAAACGTGGTCTGATCAACATTATAAATTGATCAAATAAGCTCCTTAATTGACTTTCATCACACTTTTGTGCCTGCTGGCTTAACTCTATTGCAAGAGTAGGCTGATTACTTACACTAATTAAATATTGACAGATTTCAGCACAATCATCACCTAATTTAAAACTGACTTTATAATCACCATATTCTTCATTAATACAGTATATATTGACGTCAGAGATCGCATGACCTCGAATATCGATATTGTTATTGGTTGTTATGCGACTAACATCGTGGTTACGCAAAAAGTTTGACCATTGCTGTTTGTGATTCATATTAATTCCTTTGAAGGTGATTAAGAACAGCAGCTCTATTCACTGCGTGTCTCATTTAAATTTTGCAAAGGATCTTAAAAAACTAAGTTAAAATGAACCTTTTGAATTTGATTTGTATAATTAGCTACTTTTAACTAACACACATAAAGAAAACAACACTAATTGATAGTAGCCAGTCAACGTTGTTTGTTCTTTACTGAGGGCGCGAAGAATATTGACTATAAGTGCAAGGAGGCTAGTCTAAGGAAAGGCTGGGTTAAAGTTGGTTTAATCGTAGATTTGAGTGCGTTAACTACCAGTAAGGTTGAAAGTTCAGCGCTTAAGTTGAAAGAGACTTGGTCAACTAATTGGCAATCTATTGAAAACAAACAACAGTCAGTAGAGGCAATTTTTTTTCAATTGAAAAGTCGCGTAATGAAATAAAGTTACTCTTGAAAGACCTAAGATAGTTGTTAATAAAACCAGCCCAATCAATAAATTTTTCTCAATTTACTTTTAAAGCTGGTATCAATATTTTTAACTGACAATAGCCTTGCTAAACAGCGCACTAATGTCATCTTCACTGTAGTTAAGCGTTTTTGATAAGACCTGATAGCTATGCTGCCCCAAATCAGGCGAGGCGCTATTATATTGCAATGGCGTCGCTGAAAGGTTAATTGGCGATGCTACCGTGTCTATAAGCTCTCCCTGTTTATTCGCAACTTGTCTCACCATTTCTCGGTGCTTAATTTGTGGATGGTTAAAAGCCTGCTCTAAGGTATTAACTGGCCCACAAGGAACCGCCACACGCTCAAGTTGCTCAATCCACCATTTAGTTGTGTGAGAGGCAAGTTTTGTCGCTAAAATAGGAATGAGCTTATCTCGATTGATGACTCGCTTTTCATTGGTCGCAAACCAAGGATCCTCAGCAGTTTTTTCGCATTGAGCAACTTGACAGAATTTAACAAATTGCTGGTCATTGCCAACCGCTAAAATAATAGTGCCATCTCGAGTAGCAAAAGTTTGATAAGGCACAATATTGGGGTGACCGTTACCTTGTCGCTGTGGATTTTTCCCTGTGGCTAAATAGTTCATACCTTGATTAGCTAATGTTGCCACTTGCACATCAAGTAAAGCGATATCAATATACTGACCTTCATTAGTATGTTGTCGCGCCATCAGTGCTGCAAGTACAGCGTTACAACTGTATAAACCTGTCATAACATCCACGAGAGCAACCCCAACTTTCATAGGCATGCCTTCAGACTCGCCTGTTAGGCTCATCAAGCCACCCTCACCTTGGATCATGCCATCATAGCCAGCTTTATGTGCGCTAGGGCCACTTTGACCAAAACCAGTAATGGAGCAATAAACCAGTCGCGGGTTAATTTTTTTTACACTTTGATAGTCAAGACCATATTTGGCAAGACCACCCACTTTATAGTTTTCAATGAGCACATCAGCTAGGGCAATTAAACCCTTTATCACTTGCTGACCTTGCGCTTGGGTAATATCAATGGCAATAGACTGCTTGTTACGATTCACGCAATGAAAATACGCCGCTTGTGGTGGCTGCTCTTCAGTCGCTTCTGCGATAAACGGAGGTCCCCAAAAACGGGTATCATCCCCTTTTTTAGGTCGCTCTACCTTAATCACTTCGGCTCCCATATCAGCCAACATTTGCGAGGCCCAGGGCCCCGCCAAAATGCGGCTTAAATCGAGAACTTTAATGTTAGCTAATGCGCTGACCATTAGCAGAATGCCTGATAACCAGTGATAGCACGGCCTAAAATTAACGCATGAACATCATGAGTGCCTTCGTAAGTATTTACAGCTTCAAGGTTCATCACATGACGGATGACGCCAAATTCATCACTGATGCCATTGCCGCCATGCATATCACGAGAAACACGTGCTATATCAAGTGACTTACCACAGTTATTGCGCTTCAATAAAGAAATCAATTCCACTGGACACTGATTGGCATCCATTAAACGCCCCATTTGCAAACAACCTTGTAAGCCAAGACTTATATCAGTTTGCATATCGGCTAGTTTCTTTTGAATCAACTGGTTTGATGCCAATGGACGACCAAATTGTTGTCTATCTACAGAATATTGTCTTGCAGAATTAAAGCAGAACTCTGCTGCACCTAATGCTCCCCAAGCTATGCCATAACGCGCCTTATTAAGACAACCAAATGGTCCAGCTAAACCTTTAATTTCTGGAAACATGTTTTCATCTGGCACGAAAACATTATCCATAACAATCTCGCCGGTTATTGAAGCACGTAAAGAAAATTTACCTTCAATTTTAGGCGCAGATAAACCTTCCATACCTTTTTCAAGTACAAAACCACGAATTTTCCCTTCAAGCTTCGCCCAAACAACAAAAACATCTGCTATTGGTGAGTTGGTGATCCACATTTTGTTACCTGTTAAACGATAACCACCGTCAACTTTAGTTGCATAAGTAGTCATAGAAGCTGGATCGCTACCTGAATTAGGCTCGGTTAAACCAAAACAACCAACCCATTCACCAGAAGCAAGCTTCGGCAAGTATTTCATTCTTTGATTTTCACTACCGTATGCATAGATAGGATGCATTACCAATGAAGATTGCACACTCATGGCGCTACGATAACCACTATCGACACGCTCAACTTCACGGGCGATTAAACCATAGCTAACGTAATTCACTTCACTGCCGCCATATTGGGCTGGCAAAGTAGCACCTAGCAAGCCTAGCTGGCCTAATTCACGCATTATTTCACGATCAAAGTGCTCATGCCTATTGGCTTCAAGTACACGTGGTAAAAGTTTTTCTTGGCAATAATCATAAGCAGTATCACGGATCATACGCTCTTCTTCGGTTAGTTGATTATCAAGAAACATTGGGTCTTGCCAGTTGAAAGGGGTTAATTTTGAACTCATGTGTTTACTCCGTTTTATTGCAATGCGATATTGGTTTTAATTAGTTGTTACACTCTACCCTTTAAATAAAAATAAATATAATATATAGTTTTTATAATTTTAATATATTTTATTTATCGCTGTATTACCTATGAACCTAAAACGCCTTGAATACTTTTGTCAGCTAGCCATACTTGGAAACTTTACTCGGGCAGCTAATAAAATTGGCATTGCTCAGCCAGCACTCACTATTGCTATTCAAAAGCTTGAACAAGAAGTGGGATTAAAACTGATTAACCGTGCGGAGAAAAATGCCTTATTAACCGCCGAAGGTAAAGTGCTGTACAAGCTGGCAAGCGAACTGTTAAGCCAAGCAAAACAAGTTGAATTAGAATTAGAAGAGCTAAAAGATCTTGAACGAGGCACTATCCGCTTTGGTGTTTCAGCCATGATGGGCTCTTATTATTTTCCGCAAGTATTAACGGCATTCAAGCAAGAATACCCTCATATTAAAATTCACCTTGTTGATCAAGGTACTGCAGCACTGGAGAAGATGCTGTTAAATGGTGAGCTTGATATCGCCTTAGTTCGTGGCGATATAGAAAATCCTCAACTGCGTTATACCGAGCTTATCGATGAGGAGATAGTAGCCGGCATGTCCAGCTCGCATTCGCTAGCCACAAAGCAAACTTTATCACTGGCACAATTTTGCCAACAGCCATTAGTATTGTTCCATGAAGGATACTTTTTACGTGAAGTGGTGAGTCATTACGCTAAAAAGAATCACTTAGCGTTAGATATCCGCATGGAAACGAACCTGATTGAGCTACAAAGATCTCTGGTTCGTAATGAGGTGGGCATTACCACTTGTTTGTCACGCATTTTACAAAATGAAGCTAAAATGACCTCGGTACCTTTTGAGCCCAAAATTGAATTTAAGTTGAGTTTGGCTTGGAAAAAAAATCATTACCTTTCCAAAGCCAGTAAAGCCTTTATGAGTTATTTAAACTCTACTTTGGGGGACATTAACCCATCCCAAAAGTAGAACTTAATATGTAGTCGTCTTTAATTGAAGCTCAAACTAGGCTTTTCATATTTGTTTATTAGGCCCTGATCTGATATTGGCAAAGCCCTGTGAGTTTAATTGTATGACTTCAAAGTTCTCACTAACTTGAGCATTAATTTTTTTGCCATATATTTTCTAATGAATCCTATCTTTTGATCTGATTTCTCTGAAAAAATCTAGTTTTATGACAATAAACGAGACTTTTATCTGCTTTCCCCCATTAAAGAAGAAAGCTCATATTTAACGTATTGAGTAAATTGACTTTATATCGTAAGGTTTGGAACACAAAAAAAGAAACAGGAAAAATCACCATTTAAACAAGGATTTTTCCTGTTAAAAATGCTGTTATGTGCAAATGCTACTTTTGGCATTTGTAATTATTATCAACAATATAAGGATGTACTTTGAAAAAATTAGCTTTACTTCTATTACTCTTATCTTTTAATTCATTTGCTGAAGAAAATAACCAAGATAAAGATTACTCCATTGGTTTGGGTTTAGGTGCTATGTATAGTGGCATAGGGGCAAATTTCTCATTTGTTTCAAAAAACGACTTGAAATACATTTCTGCTGGTTGCACTGAATATAGTTCAACAACTAAAGCTTCTTGTGGTTTTGGTGCTGGTTGGATCAAAACTGATTTATTTGACTTTAATTCTAATAAACATGGTTTTGGTCTTTATGTTAGCTCGGTTGGTAAAGAGGCTTACTATAGCTACACATCAACTACCGATGGTGTAGAGTATTATCGTCATGAAAATAATATTTATGGTGCAGGTGTAAGTTATACCTACTTCATGAATGGCATTGATCAATCAGGTACAACTTTTGGCATTTCTATTCATGCTACTAATGCAGACGTTGAAGGTAACTATGGTGGTTTCTTTCAAGTTGGTTACCAGTTTTAGCATAACAAGTCGTTTAAAAGGACAAAAAACAGTGGGCTAGGTGTTTAGCCAGTTTATGAGAAAATGGAAATTATTGGCGTACTTTTTTACGGCATTTTTTATCATTAATTTAGTTGCGTTGCCTTTTTCAACTAACATAACTATATGGGACTTTGTAAACCTTATTGTAATTGGGTTGTCACTAATTCCAATGTATGGGTATGCTAACGAAGTGGCTATTGGTAATAAGTTAACTGCAATTGCCATCTTTATGTATAACGCAATTTGTACAATAGCAGCCACTTGGTTATTTATCACAATCGTAATATCTGCTTTTTCTATTACAAGCTTGGTTATTTACATTTTTGCTGAGTTGTTTGTCTTAGTTTGCATGTACCCTCAGTTTAAATATGCTTTTAAATCAGAGCATATGTGGGTTAAAAACACCTAACAATAATTTAAAGCGGGACTGCTAACAGTTTGCTCGGTTTCGCTTCGCTACACTTTTAGCAAACAATTATCAGTCCTTAAATAGGTGTTAGCTTTCATGAAACTTTTGTAAAAAAATTAGTGTCTATTCATTACATGGTGTAATGACTTGTTAGGCTTTTTATTGATACTTTTGAATATAAACCTTGTTAGTAGTGACACTAAGAATATTTCATAAGTTGCGGCTAAAAAAAATACGCATATTGATGCCCATATCGCTATTTCGGTAGAAATAATGGTCATAAGATGTAATAAAAAAATTAGTATTAAAAGAACTGACGCACAAGCTAGAGAAACGCAGAGTAAATAGCAGTTGAAAGGAAGTTTGCTCTTTTTTGAAGTAAGATTTTGCATTTGTCTACTCCAATCCATTTTTGTGAATATGCAACTATGGTATGGTGTGACAATAAGTGTAGTACAAATTTTGAACTACCAATGTCTTTTATTAGTTTATTTTATTTCATAATTTTAGCTTAATATATTTTTGCTATCAAAAGCTAACAAGGCATTCAAACGGACAATTTACAGTTGGCTTTTGTTCGTTCCTCACTATTTTAGCCAACTTTTACGCCGCTTAACAAGGTATTACAGGGCTTTGAATGCTAGCTTTGTAACTTGTAGTTTTATTAAGTATTATAATTTTGTTATTCATGAAAATTTAAAAGGACATATCTATGTATGAAACTATCATTTGCGCAATAGAGGCTAGCGATGAAGGTAAAGAAATACTTTCAAAAGCTTATAAACTTGCACAACTTCATAAGTCTAAACTATTCGTCACACATGTCATTCCGTATTCTTTACTCCCTAAAGATTATCAAAAGGAATTGGAAAATAATGTATCACCCGAAATTGATTCAATAACTTTATCTTTAGGTATACCCAAAGATAAAGTAACAGTGAAATTTGGTAAGCCATACGAGCAAATTTGCATGCTTGCAGAAAAAAAGAATGCCGATTTGATTATTCTTGGAACTCATTCCAAAAAAGGATTAAATGCACTAATTGGCTCAACTGCAAATGCTGTTGCTAATTATGCAAAATGTGATGTCTCACTCATTAAAATATAGTATTGCGTATAAGCCAAATAACAAGGGCTTTAAACGGAAAAATACAGTTAGCTGATTTCTGTTCAATATTTTAGCCAACTACATTTAGTTCCATTAATGGGCCGTTTTACGCTTTGGGAGGTTTTGTGCAAATTCGTAGCGAGTTACAAAGTGATATCCATGAAATCTATTTATTAAATAAATCAGCATTTGGATCTGATGCTGAAGGTAAACTTGTTAATGCGCTTCGTGAAAATATTGAAAATGTAATATCCTTGGTTGCCTTAGTTGATGAGAAGGTTGTAGGGCATATCATGTTTTCACCTGTGACTATGGAAGGCAGTTCCGATGTTAATGTTTATGGCTTAGCACCAATGGCTGTTAAGCCAAAGTTTCAAAATAAAGGCATAGGTTCACAGTTAGTAGAAGCAGGTTTAAAAGAATGCAAGTCACGAGGGGTGTCAGCTGTATTTGTTTTAGGACATCCCGATTATTATCCTCGTTTCGGTTTTAAACCGTCTACTAGTTACGGTATAAAATCAGAGTACGATGTGCCAGAAAATGTGTTTATGGGTATCGAACTAACTTCTGGGGCGCTAAGTGGTTCTGAAGGAGTGCTAAAGTATAGTACGGAATTTACCAGCGTATAACACGCTGCTCAAGTGAGACAAAATACCGTTGGCTTTTGCTCTTGCGTCGCTTATTTTAGCCCATTGGACAACTACAGAAACCAAGGACTATACAAAACATTTTATTTTCTAGCGGTTACCTTTGATGATTTATACCTTCCCTGCGGCAGCTATATTTGAAAATGATTAATTCTCGGTGAAATCAACGACTGATTCAACGCTTGCTTCAATAGTGACAGTTTCAGCTACGGCATAATTGCACACTAAAATGCCTTAGCAAACGCCTCTTTAAGTAAATCAACCTTGTGAACTTCTCGAGGTGATTTTTTATAAACTAACGATAAATTAAATTGATAAGTTAAAGAACTCGGCTGAATAATACGTATTTCGCCATTGTTCAATTCCTGTTGAATTGAGCTTTGTGGCAAATACCCTATATATCGCCCCGACAACACCATGGCTTTTCGCGTATCAAATTGATAAGCCTTGGCCGATAAATTCAATTTTTTTAATTGCTCTCTGCCAGACGCATCAATATCAATACCGGGGTGAATAGCAGGCACCGCAGCTAATTTTTCATCGGTAATTAGCGTATCAACCTGATTAAAAAATTCATGCTCCTTACTACAACATAAATAGATGGGCTCACTGTAAATGGGTTCATAACATAGCCCTTCAGTTTGTTGATAGCCTGGAAACAGGGCAACGTGCGCCTTATCTTTTAATAATAATTTTTCAATGTTATGAATGGTATCGCCATCAAGAACCAAATGCAGATTGGGAAAACTATCATGCACAATTTGAATAACTTTGGCCAACTTTTGCTGTTTAGCCACATCAAGTTGATCAGCACATAGAATGACTAATTCACCACTCAGTTCACTACCAAGCGAGCCAACTAACAGTGAAAAATCATTGAGTGAATCAAATAGATTAATGGCTGCATAATAAACGGCCTGACCATCTTCAGTAAGTGAGAAACCACCACGACCACGTAAGCATAATTTAAGTTTCATTCTGGTTTCTAAGTTAGACATATGCACGCTAATGGTTGAGCGTGTGATACCCAACTCATTTTCAGCAGAAGCAAAACCACCATTTTCAACCACTGCTTTAAAAATGCGTAGTAAACGTAAATCATATTCAGTGACTGGTTTAGGAATAATGGATGATTTGTGCATTAGTTTTACCAAGATAAAACATTAGGTTTAATGTTTTATATTTAACCTTATTTTGTTTTGTTATTCAATAGGGAAAATGATTAATTTGTGGAGATTCTTATGTACGGTCTTAATGACAACCAGTTAGTTAAAAACTTTTCTTATATCAATGGTAGTTGGCATAGCAGTGAAACTGATATTGCCGTCACTAACCCTGCGACAGGTGAGCTGGTTGCTAACGTCAGTAACGCTGGCGTAGCCGAAACAGAGCTAGCAATTAAAGCTGCTAAAGACGCTTTTAAAATGTGGTCTGGCAAATCAGCAAATGAACGAGCGACGTTGATGCGTAACTGGTTCAATCTAATGATGCAGCATCAAGACGATTTAGGGCGCATCCTTACGTTAGAGCAAGGTAAACCTCTTGCTGAAGCGAAAGGTGAAATTGCTTACGGTGCCGCCTTTATTGAATGGTTTGCTGAAGAAGGCAAACGCGTTTATGGCGATACGATTCCAGGACCAGCAAACGATAGGCGCATTGTTGTTATTAAACAACCCGTTGGTGTAGTGGCTTCTATTACCCCATGGAACTTCCCAAATGCAATGATCGCTCGTAAAGCTGCAGCCGCATTATCGGCGGGTTGTACTTTTGTTGTTCGTCCAGCAACACAAACGCCATTATCGGCATTGGCTATGGCTGAGCTTGCTGAGCGTGCAGGTATTCCTGCTGGCGTATTCAATGTCATCGTAGGTGATGATGCTCGTGGTATGGGTAAAGTATTAACTGAGCACCCTGATATTGCCAAATTTACTTTTACCGGTTCAACACCAGTTGGCAAAGCATTAATTAGCCAATGTGCCTCTACTGTGAAAAAAGTATCTATGGAGCTTGGTGGTAATGCGCCATTTATTGTCTTTGCTGATGCAGATTTAGATGCAGCTGTAAAAGGTGCTTTAGTATCTAAGTACCGTAATGCCGGACAAACTTGCGTTTGTACAAACCGTATTTTAGTTCACCAAGATGTAATGGCTGAATTCAGTGAAAAGCTTGTAGCAGCAGTCAGTGAATTATCAATAGGTAATGGTTTGACTGATGGTGTAACCGTTGGCCCTATGATCAGCGAACAAGCAGTAGCGGATGTACAAGAGCTGGTTGGTGCTTCAATTGAAATGGGCGCCAAAGTGGTATTAGGTGGACAAGTTGACCAAGCAGGATCATGTTTTTATCAACCAACCATTTTAACAGACGTTACTAATGATATGCCTATCGCGGCCAATGAAATTTTTGGCCCTGTATCGCCATTAATTTCCTTTGCCAGTGAAGAAGAAGCATTAGCGCTAGCCAATGATACCGAATATGGCTTAGCTGCCTATTTTTATACTCGCGACATTGGTGCTGTTTGGCGCGTTGCCGAAGGTTTGGAATTCGGCATGGTTGGCATCAATGAAGGCCTGATTTCAAATGCTGCAGCACCTTTTGGCGGTGTAAAACAATCAGGAAGTGGTCGTGAAGGCTCTAAATACGGCTTAGATGATTTCATGGAAATTAAGTACTTATGCATGGGTGGCTTAGATAAATAAGCACACTCTACTAACTAATTTATCTTTCTATAAACAAATTGAACAGGAAATAAAAATGACAAACGCAAACTTACAAGCTCGTAAAACTAAAGTTGTTGCTAGAGGACAAGGCAACATGTACCCAGTCTACGTAGAACATGCGAAAAATGCCGAAATTTGGGATGTAGAAGGCAATCGCTTTATTGATTTTGGTGCAGGTATTGCGGTATGTAATACTGGCCATAGTCACCCTAAAGTGGTTGCTGCAGCCAAAGCACAACTAGATAAGTTTAGCCATACCTGCGTTATGGTAAACCCGTATGAAGTAGGTGTTGAGTTAGCAGAAAAATTAACTGACATTGCTCCGGGTGATTCAGAGAAAAAAGCTATTTTTGTTTCTACTGGTGCCGAAGCCGTTGAAAACTGTGTGAAAATAGCCAGAGCACATACTGGTCGTCGTGGTGTTATTGCTTTTAATGGTGGCTTTCACGGTCGTACCAACCTAACCATGGCGTTAACAGGTAAAATCACCCCATATAAAAACTTATTTGGTCCTTTCCCAGGTGACATTTTCCACGCACCATACCCGATTGACTGTCATGACATTTCAGTTAAAGCATCGCTAAAAGCAGTTGAAAACTTATTTAAAGTAGATATTGCGCCAACAGATGTGGCGGCAATTATTGTTGAGCCTGTGCAAGGTGAAGGTGGATTTTATGCCGCTCCAGCTGAGTTTTTACATGCTTTACGCGCAATTTGTGATGAACATGGCATTGTACTAATCGCCGATGAAATACAAACAGGTTTCGGCCGTACTGGCAAAATGTTCTGTTGTGAACATTCAGATGTTGAACCTGATTTAATTACTATGGCGAAAGGTATTGCCGGTGGCTTCCCTATTGCTGCCGTTGTGGGTAAAAGTGAAATAATGGATGCACCACTTCCGGGTGGCCTAGGCGGAACGTATGGTGGCTCTCCAGTTGCGTGTGCTGCGGCATTAGCCGTATTAGACGTGATTGAAGAAGAGAATTTAGTTAGCCGTTCAGCACAAATTGGCGCTACTTTTAATGAACGTTTATCTCAATTACAAACTGAGTACCCAGCACTTATTGGTGATGTTCGAAATCAAGGTTCTATGATTGCTATCGAATTATTCAAAGAGGGTGATAGTGAACAGCCAAACACAGAATTAACGCAAACTATTATTGCTAATGCCACCAAGTATGGTTTAGTACTGTTGGCTTGTGGTTTCTATGGTAACGTTATCCGATTCTTGCCTGCATTAACCATCAGTGATGAAACATTGAATGAAGGTTTGGATCAATTTAGCAAATTATTTGCTGAAGTTGCACAAAGCTAATAATACCGAAATGTTGCTATAGTTGTGGGTTATCGCCGTTTAATCCACAACTACAACAAATCATTTCTATGTTATAGCCAATTGATTAAGTTATTTTCTCTTACGGAGAAACAAAAATAATAACAGTGCTAACACAAAGACGATAGCATTCCCAGCAATAATAATGATCATTGTTTGAGTGTTTTTTTCTTCTTCTGCTTGTTGCTGAATGGCTTTTGCTCGCATAAGCTCCGCTTCCTTATCAGCCAACATTTTTTCTGTTGTATCGATAGCAACGACTTGCTCTATACCATTTTCATCGAGTACTGGCACTAATAAGTACTCACTTGCCTTAACATTAAAACTAAATTCAGGTACAACTAATCGAAACTCTCGACCTGAAGTTGTTTTCCCGAATGCACTCAAGCTAATACGATGTACTCCGCCTTCAGTGTAACGAATATCTTTAACTCGCGTTTCACCTTTTTGGTCATCCATAATTGAGAAAGGCTCGACTTGCCTATCAGGAAAAGTGACTTTACCTTGAAATATTAAGCTGTCTGGTATCACATAAGTGGGGTCTATACTTAATGTCATACTGTGTGGAGTATCTTCTACTTCTGAGGTTTCAACTGAAATTGTTATGGGTGTTTTATGTAACACAATAGGCTTTTGACGTAATTCACGACTTACCATAGGTAATTTAACTAAATAAACGGGTTGCCATTCTCCGGGAGCAATATTTAACTCAAACTCGCCGGTAAAAACACCATCAGCTGCATATTCATCAAGGTTTTCGCCATCATCTCGAAATGAAGTCACTTTAATGGCGTCAGCACCAAAATTGTCATAAGTAGAGTTATTGGTACTATAAAAGTTCACATCAAGCTTTACTACATTACGAAAACTCGGCGTATCTATACTCTCACTATCATTAAATAACTTACCGCTAACTTTTAACGTTTCCCCTTCAAGCACTATCTCAGGCAATGGCTCAACCGCTATTTTTACATCAGAAACTATTAATATTTGACTCTTAGGTAAGATATCTCCAATGGCCTGCCATGGCCCTGGCATAGGCTTTTTAATTTTGATCATATCGAAAGTACTGTCATCGTGCCATTGCACTTTATCGTGATCAAAATTATTGACTCTGAGTTTACTGCCGTCTGGACGCACTAAAATAATAGGCTTACTACCTCGAACACGGTAGAAAAGCAGTGTTATTTCATCAAGCTCAGCATCAATACGAAACCTATTATCAAAATATGGAATTTGATTAGTCATATTATCCGTCTGGTATTTAACCTCAGTGCTTTTAAAGTTCTTCTCTGCTGGGCTTTGTGCAGCAGTAGGAGTTAAACTAAAAAAAAGACTTAACGCGACTAACTTACTTATACCCAAAGTGGCTCTCCCCCTTTTTGTCTAACAATTGATAATCTTTCTTGATGTGCTTCTATTTCATCGGCAGAAGCAGTAATAACCTTTAACTTTTCTCGATCAGCACTTAAGCGTCTAATCGCGTTAGCATCATTACTATTATGCTCTCCAACAGATAAATTTAATGTTGATTGCTTACGTGTCATTTCAATATAAACAAAAGCAAGCAGCTGAGCATCAATTAATGCCCCGTGATAAGTACGGTCAATTAAGCCATCAACTTTGTAAAAACGGGCTAAATAATCTAAGGTTTTGGGTGAGCCAAACTCATCTTTAGACACTTTTAAGGTATCGGTTACCGTGCAAATATCTCCTGTCATCGGTACTTGCTGACTAGCACGGTTGGCAACATTTACTAAAGAAAACTCGTGGTCCATAAAGCCAACATCGAACTTAGCATTATGAATAACAAGCTCAGCACCACGGATAAAGTCAATAAACTCACCAACAACTTGAGAAAAAATAGGCTTGTCATCTAGAAACTCATTGGTTAAACCATGAACATTGATTACTTCTTGATCTATTTGCAACACTTGCCCGCGTTGATCTAATGGTTTTACATAAGCATGGTAAGTTCTACCCGTTAA
>ENA-UZWX01005986-UZWX01005986.1-metagenome-genome-assembly--contig:-Day-4---50m-contig-5986_pt1 | contig 14183 bp, 9 predicted proteins | sample MGYA00260347_ERZ794907 | MGnify/ENA metagenome assembly ERZ794907 | reverse complement strand
GAGCTCACTTCAAGGAAACCGCCTTCTGATGCATCACGAAGTACAAAGTTGATTACACCTGCAATCGCGTCTGAACCATACTGCGAAGATGCACCGTCACGCAGTACTTCAACTCGCTTAAGCGCCATAGATGGGATTGCTGAAATATCAACGCCCTGAGCACCGTCAGAGATACCACCACCGAGGAAGCTGATGACAGATCCTCTATGACGACGTTTGCCGTTTACCAGAACCAAAGTGTTGTCTGGTGACAAGCCGCGTAAGTTAGCAGGACGAGATACTGTTGCTGCGTCACTAATTGGCTGTGCGTTAACGTTGTAAGAAGGTACAGCCGTACGAAGTAGATCTTGAACATCAGATCCTGCCGCACGAGTGAAGTCAGCACCTGTAATAATATCTACTGGTGCCGGGGTGTCCGAAGCTGAGCCAGCGGCACGACGTGTACCAATGACCATGACTTCTTCGAGTTCATCAGCATCGCCTTCTGCTGCGATAGCTGGTGCTGTGCCCAAGCCGGCTAGAACTGTAGCGACTGTGGCAACCGTACAAACAAAACTGCGTTTGCTAGAGTTGTAAATCATATGTTGCTCCTGTGTAATTGTCGGTCGACCGAAAGTATTAACTAAGTACAGCGAACACTTTGAGGCGAACTTCCTTTACGCATCAGACGTTGCCTAAATGGCTCCCCCAACAAGCGGTGTTGATGCGACGCAGCATATTAATTCCAACTCACTAAAAATGCTAATAAAATTGCTCTGCAGACCGCATTTTTTGGGGAATTTTGCCAAAAAAGCATTTTTTGGTCCTTCGATTCAGAAAAAAAGCGGATGTTTGTAACGATGAAGCGCTTTTCTTTGCGTTTCTGATCCAGTTTCGAGCTAGGTCGAATTGCCTAGATTATGCGGTTTTAGATTCGCTGAACGAGGTTTACACTGCTCTGAAATCAATTTTGGACACAAGTTTCAACGCTAAAACTCCCACGCCATCGANNCGCCATTTCGGAATGCCGATCGCTATCACAACCTTGCGCAGTTGAACCTTTAAGCGCATGACGACGAGCAAGACTCAAGCGCGTCATTCCATCCTAGGCTCAGTAACCCGTTAGTTATTTGGTGTCCCTGTTAGGGCCCGAAATTGCAAACGACACATCGTGCTAATTGCGTTCACGACCTTCTCGCCCTATTCTTGATGCATCGGCGTGACAACAGCGTTTCCACACGCCTATCCGCCACATTTGACTCAGGAAAAGCAGAACATGAGTATCCCCCAATTTGACCCCAATCATGTCGCCGCGCACTCGTCCTCTGAGGATCATATGTATCGCGCCGAGCTGTCATCGCGAGATCCGATGAGTTCAGTGCTGGCGGACAACCCGGAAATCTACTTTGTACCACCCAAGCGCAAAAGCGAATGGGGCCAGTGGGAATTTAAGCCGGGTTCGTACTACGACACGACCACCGGAGACAAACATCCCTATTGGAAAGACAAAGACCTGCCNNAAGCGGGTGCTCGACCAAGCAGAGGGTGAGCGCATGGCCGGCATCGCGCAGAGAACACCCAGCGGTCAGAACATCAATTGCTGTGTTAACAAGGGCCGCTGTTTTGAGGGGTTGATAGAGCAACATCCATCGGTTGTTCAGGGTGGGCCGCTGGTCGAGCAACTTGTCACAGAGGCACTAGGCAACAATTGGATCTGTACATCGTTAATTGCCGCTATCTCTCTGGAAGGCGGTGTGCCTCAGGCGCTGCATCAGGATCAGGATATTGCACTGGATTCGCGCAGTCCGATCACCATCAATATCTTGACCGCCATCACAGACATTGATGAAACCAATGGCGGCACGCTGGTGATCCCCGGTAGCCACAAAATACTGTCCGATGCCGTTAGGGAACAAAAGCCCGTTGGCAAGCTGCCACCTGCGATCAATGTTGACGCCCGGGCCGGGACCATGATTATTACCGACGGGCGCTTGCTACACGGCACTGGCGTTAACCATACCAAGCAGCCACGCATTGTGATGCTAAATGGTATGCAGCATCCGATCATCAGACAACAGGAAAACTGGATGTTGTCTGTTCATCCCGAGGTCATCAAACGTGCAAGCCCAAAGCTATTACAACGCATGGGCTACCAGGCCACCAATGCTGCACAAACAAATGAAGGACACGGCTTTGGCGCTCGCGGTGAAGTTGACGAGCTTACCGGCTCGACGCTGGATTTCCGTATGGCGGCGGATAACGGCGACTATCTACGCGTCGGTGAGCTCGGCCCGGAATCTACACCAGAAGAACTCAACATGCCTTTTACATTACGTGATGTGGTGACCAAAGCGCGTGCAGGTGGGCAAAGCGCGCCNNTGTCGGCATTGGTGGCTCGAAGGCGAACCCCTAGAGGTAAAACCGACCCGAAACGGTGGTCATGCAGCTGGTCTGACTATTTAGAAAACACCTTCACTAAAAAGTATTTTCAGCGACCGCAGCGACCATATTTAGTCAGTAATAAAGTGAACAAACCAAGTGTGGTGGGCGTAAAATAGCCATGAATGACAACAATAATCTCAATCTCATCACCCGACTTGAATTACTTGACACCCTGAAGGTACTCGCCAGTGGCAATCCAGCTGGGATTCAAATTACCGCTTTGTTAAACGGCACCCCCAGCGAAACCGCGATTCGATCAGAAAACGACATCTTCGATATTCAATTTGACAGAGACACACTTGAAACGATCGCTTATGCGGTCGAGCAATACGCCTACGCACTAGCTGAACCCTATGTTGGTTCAGTAGAAGAAGGGACCAATAAAACATCAGACGATCGCTCTTTTCAATATTGGCAGGTGCTTTCGGAGCGATGGAGCTATCTAGAGTTGATGCGTTGAGCAAAGTAAGGAACGCACTTGCCGAATATTAGACAACCCATCAACACAAGCTATTTAACCGCATCGTAAGAAAAGACTGCAGCGAACGGTTCATCAAGTGCTATCGCAATCTTGAATGCAACTTCCAGCGACGGTGAGTACTTTTCTTTTTCGATTGCAACGATTGTCTGCCGCGTCACACCTACTTCTTCCGCCAGCTGTTGCTGCGTCATCTCTCCGTGCGCAAATCTTAGTTTACGGATAGTGTTTTTCACGCTTGTCTTCGCCATCAGACATTAACCCGGTAGTACCAGATCTGCGTCACTAGCTTAGACGCCTCTGAAACAGTGAGTGCCAACATTAGATAAATCGAGACCAGCAAACTTGATGGCACAGGGGGTGCACCCGCTATGGCGCTGCGAATGAGAATATGACCTGTGATCAAGACAATGCCTATCGCTAGAACATAGCCAGACAAACGATCAGCTTTCAGATTAAATTCCTTGTCCCGTTCGTCACTGCTCTCAACGCCAGATCTGGCAGCAATAATGCTGTGGTAGACAATCTCAATCACGATGATGACGCCTATCACAAAAATCAGACGGGGCAGGATGTCTATGAAAGCGCCTCCGTTTGCAATGTGAGGCACCGCGAGCGGATAAAACAACCCACTCGATACAGCGATAGCAAGAAGCGATCCCCAAGCACTTTTTTCCTGAAAAGATAAATCCACCATATTTCCTCTCTGTTACAACGACAGACTGCAATGTAATTAATATTTTACTCAATGTCTAATATTTTTTACATCTATTTGTTAAGAGATTGTAAGCTGGGACCCGATGATCCAAACGCTATTGGCATAAATACTTCGGAGATTTATAGATCGAACAGAGATAACACGCCATGGTTAAACGGACAGGTTTTCTGTTTGGCTCGCGATGGCCAATTGATCAGAGGTCGGCGACTTGGGTCACTTCTTGCACGATCGAGAGAGCACCAAATGCTGTCTGGACTAGTAATATCGGTGCTTGACAATGATGGCATGCGCTCCGATTTAGTGCCCCAATCCAAGCACCTTTTATTACACTCAGTTTGACTTATGGAGTCGCAAAATAGGGGATAAAAACCTGATAATAAGGGTCTTTTCCATGGATCAATGGCGCGCGCAGTCCGCCGGAGCAGCACTTGAAAAACCTCACAATTATCGGCCTCTGGTTTCTCGCTGCACTGTCAGTGCAGGTGGAGGCAGCTAAGCAGCCGGACACCCGTCATTTTGATGTGGCTGAGTTCGATAAAAAGATGGCGACGATGCATACCGAAACAGATGTACCCGGAATGGCGGTGGCAGTCCTGCAAGATGGGCGCATACTGCACGCTAAGGGCTACGGGATAGCTGGACCCGATGGCACGCCCGTCACAACGCAAACTGCGTTTCAGACTGGCTCCATCACCAAGTCTTTTGTTGCACTCGTTATTCTACAGCTGGCAGCGGAAGGTAAGCTTCATCTCGACGATCCGGTGGTGCGCCACCTGCCAGAGTTCCGCACCGCTGATATCACGCTGTCGGATCGAATCACCATTGACCATCTGGTCACTCACCGCAGCGGACTGTCGACGTTGGAAGGCAACAGCGCGAATGCGACGAACCCTACCCTCTCTGGTCCAGCGGCTGCAGTGGCAGGATTGGCCGGCGTACGGTTGTCCGCAGAGCCGGGTGCAAACTTCCAATATTCGAATGCTAACTATGCCGTGCTGTCTCATCTGATCGAGATACTCGACAATCGCAAATTTGAAGAGGTCCTGACTACTCGCATCTTTAAGCCGTTGGGTATGACCAACAGCTTCGTACAGCAACCTTCCTCGGACGCTATCGCGGTCGCCACGGGATACCGTCTTTGGTTCGGTGTGCCACGACCCTGGCAACCCGCACCGTCTGTCAAGCAAGACCGACGCATGATCGGCGCAGGCGGCATTAATGCCAGCATCGAGGACATGGCACGGTATGTGGAAGCCGTGCGGGTCCGCGACCCACGCATCGTACCGACAGGAACGCAAAGGCTTTTTGCCATCAACCCTTTCCATGAGCATTGGGGGTATGGTTACGGCTGGTATACCGACAGTAGTAGGGCCGACCCAGTTTTTGAGCACTCCGGTTTTACGCCGGGTTTCTATTCCTTTGCCGCAATGGTACCTGCAAAGGGACAGGTTGTCGTAGCGCTAACGAACATGTCGGGTCTCGCACATGGCGACCTACCCCGAGCTGTCACGCACGCAGCATTGGGGAGAGATCAGATACTGGCGGCAGCACCGATCACTGCGCAATTCGCGATCTGGTCAGCGGTATGTGCACCGCTCGGAATTTTGTTGTTGCTCTACAAGACTGGCGTGCACCTGTTGTCAAGTGATCAGCTCAAGCGTCCTCGCGTCCGCTTGCTGAATCTTGGTTTCACCACAGTCCTCGTGGCGGTCACTTATGTCATCTGGATCGGCTTTCAGCGCTTGGTCGGGGTTAGCTTTTCAACCGGCTTTGCGTTTTACCCTGATCTGACCGGCACCGCGGTGGTGACCATGGTTCTTGCGATGCTGCTTGCCACAGGCCGCCTAGTGATTGCTGTCCGCGGAAAATAATCAAGGTGTTTACGTGAAACTCAGGTATTGCCATGCCCTTGCGTAATTGAGTAGAAATCATTTCGAAAAGCAATTAGAACCAGCAGTCTTCCGCAATGCCGGTAAAATACATCATCGGACTGGTATCGTCGGCGCTAGTGGTGCGCCGACTAGTCGCGATACGTTATCCAAGATATTCACCTAATTTTTTGAGTTTGTGACAAAGATGAACGAGAAGTGACACCCAAGAGGTGCTTAGCTACGAATTGCCTTACTCGCACTAACCAAAAAACGTCCTGTCGTGGTCGCCATATGGAGTATCATGCTCCCGGACGAAACCGAGTTTCCAATGAGATAAAAGCAAGAAAACGACTCACCAAATCGCTTCTACCTTTTTTAAAAAACTACCTACTGATAGGTAGATCGTAATATTTTTCCCTCGAGCACAGTAAATCGGCAACAAAAGCATCCACGAAAACCTTGGTTGGCCTTGTTTTGTGTAGTGATATAGAATCGTTAAGGTGATTAACACGTCGACAAAAATTCTCGATACCGCGCAGGAGTTGATCCAGACACGCGGCTACTCCGCGATAAGCTTTCAGCTGATCGCAGATCAGGTAGGCATACGAAAGCCGAGTGTCATTCACCACTTCCCAAGTAAAGCCTCGTTAGGTGTCGCTGTTATTGCGCGTTATCGTGAATCCTTTGCGATACAAATGCGCTCGATTAAAGCCGATCCGGAAAAAACTGCGTGGGATGCGCTGGAATTCTACTTCTCGCCATATCTTGCTTTTGCTGAGACGCCAAACAAAGTTTGCCTTTGCGGTGCACTTGCGGGAGAGGTTCTCGCACTACCTGAAGAGATGCATTCAGAGGTCAAAGATTTTATGGAAAGCCACCAAAAATGGCTGGAAGATATTTTTCGCACAGGTCGCAAGAATGGTGAGTTCCAGTTTGACGAAACACCGCCACGGTTATCCAAGACCTTTTTTAGTGCACTGCAAGGTGCCTTGCTCATCAAAAGATCGACCGGAGATCTTAGCCAATTAAAAGATGTGCAAAAAGTTATTCGACGACTGTTACGCTAATAAACCAAACATAAAAGCTGATATAACCTCGTAAAGCAGGCCATCACGTTGCGCTTGCAAGGTTCAATTTAACGAGCGACAGCGTCACTTTCGTAGCAGGGAATAGGCCCCTGCAAGACAGTAATCGCTAAGATTATCAACCAAGGCCACGTAATTAAAATTCGAGGCCATCAGAAAAACACGGGAAGGTAGGAACAATGGAATTTTCTATGAATTGGGAAATCATGGGCGCGCTCGGAGAAATTGTCGGAGGACTTGGTGTGATTCTTTCACTGCTCTATCTGGCTCGCCAGATTAGCGATAACACCTCGTCCAATCAAAGCGCTGCAATAACCTCACTCACCGACCAGATTATGAGAGTGACTATGGTCGACAAAGAGTCAGGGACGATTTTCTTTAACGGACTGAAAGGTCTGGCGCATTTAGACGAAACTGAGCGGCTGATTTTCGTTCAGCGCGTGACTGCGACTTTCTTAATCTGGTTCAATGCCCACCTTCAATATCAAAGAAAACTGATCCCCACCGAATTTTGGATTACGTTCGCTGGCGATATCGCCTCCTACTTTCAGCATTCAGGCATTGTTGATACTTGGCAAATGATCAAACCTGGGTTTCCGCCAGACTTCGTTCTCTATGTTGAGCAATCTTCTCGGTTAGAGGCTGACGTCGATTATCTTGCGGGTACTTTGTCACCACAACAGCTATAAAAGACATAGCACTGAAAATCAGCAAATCAATTCATGTGACAACTGAGGCGAGCACCACCCAATTATGGTTGCTCACAAAGCAACAAACGACAGATCCGAACCAAGCTGTTTACAAAAACGTCCTTACCGCGACACCCAGTGAAGTTTTCAAGCCGCTGACGGCGGACTCTGTTAATTCGCCTAGTACAGTTTTGTCCATTGAACCAACCGCGCAATACCATCTTGCCGATATCGGAGCGATGCCTTATTCGCCTGGGTGAGAAACAACGATAATGCCTAAATGGGATTCTACAAGCGCTAAGACAACGAAAAATATGTTGCCTTAAGCCCCATTTGACGACGCTGCAAGCTGCGTGTAATCAAGTTACTTACAAGGTCCGTGTAGACTTTGCGGCTAGCTTCCTCATAGACTTTTCTTGCTCATCTTTCTGAACTCGCTCAGCTAGCGTTGAGACACAAACCCAACGCATTCGTTCAACGATTCTCGGAGACAAGGGAAATTCATGTTTATAAAACCGAGCAGGTGCTTCAAATTTTCACGCTAACCAACATGGTCAACCAACATCGTCTAACGAAATTAAACACAGAATTAACACGAGCGACATCAGGCAGCGTGAAATCTGACTCCATTCTGCCAATAAATATACTGCGGCTAAAAAATTGCTTTCGCATCAGTGCTCGCCGACTGAAATGTTTTGGCGCGCACTGTCGAAACGTGTCTATTTGCGCTGGGATAATCTGGCAGACTAGCCAACCGGCGACCGCCGCTGAAGCAAGAGATGATCAGGCGCAATCCGATCCCATGAACGAACTGATCGTTACAGCAGATTCGCTAAAGACGACAGTAGATCAAACTCACTACAGCCTGTCGGTCTTTCAGGACGACGACCTGCGCCGACAAACCGATCGTGATTTGAATGATTTGCTAGCCCGCATACCGAATATCGAGATAGATCCGCTTGAGGGGCTGATTATACGGGGCCTCGCTACTCTGGGTACCGGTGGGGACCTGCAAACTCAGCTATATTTGATCGATGGCGCCTGGACGCCGGGTATTTTTCACAAATGGGATCTGGACCAGTTGGAGGTGCTTCGGGGTTCACAATCAACCGTTGGTTCTGCGACAGGCGGCACATTGGGTCTTAAGTACAAAGAGCCAGGATTTGAGTCCTCTGGCAACATCATGGTTAGCTTTGAAGGAGATGCGAACGATCGCGACGCCGGCATCGCGTTTGGTGGTCCACTGATAAAGAATCAGTTGAGTTACCGGCTTGCGGCCTATACCCGCGTCAGCGACGGACTGGTCGAAAATCAATTCAACGGTTCAAAAAGCTGGCAGAGTTTAAGTGAAGAATTTGCCCGAGGAAAACTGAACTGGTATCCCCAGGGATTCGATGGCGACGAATACGCGCTCGAGTTTTACTACCTCAATCAAAACACTGACGGCTCTGGCTGGATAAACCAAGGCTCTCTCCCTGAGGATGCGTTCAACCGGAAAACCGCGATTGAAAGAGATTTGTACGACAATGTAAAGATTTCCGATTTTAGATTCAGGTACAAACGGCAGGTTAATCCACGCACGACGCTCAAATTGGTTGCTTCCGTCAATTTAAGAGAGACGCAATCACTGCAAGACAGAAACAATCAGCCTCAGGATGACGGTTTTAACGAGAAAACAAGTAACAATAAGAATTACGCATTTAGCGGTAATATTTTGCACGACACGGATAAGTGGCAGTGGTCCGCATCTTTCTACAGTTTTTATTTTGATACGCAGAACACGACCGACATTGTTATTTCGTTGGATTATTTGTCTGCAGTCCCCGCTTACTGGCGGGTGCGTTACATTTTGAATAATAAAAGATGGTGGATCAATGGCGGGCGCCTCACGGGTCAGTACTTTGGTTCAAACTGGTACCTGAGAGCCGCTGTCAGTATGGAGGACGACAGAGCTGACACGCTCCGGGGTACTGAGCATCGTCGAATATCGTCAAGTGGAAATTCGGCTGTTGACACCGCTTATGACAGTTTGATCGCTTTACAACCAGCGCTTGAGAAAGAAGGTAAATACCGCTTCGGACGGGCGAACCCGACCTTCGCTTTCGGATATCATCTCTCGCCCACAACAACGTTGGGGATCAAGCTCGAACAAGCTTCTCGACGAGGGTGGGATCGGATAAATACTTTCAGGGCCCAAATTTATAGTTACGACCCAGAAACAGCACGCGACCTCGATCTCTTCCTGCGCACCTCGCTTTTTGATGGCAGGATGCAACTGAATGCCAATCTCTTTACGGGTTACATCAAAGACCAGCAAATTGAATATTGTTTTAGTTCTTCAGCCTTCGATTGCCATATTGTTAATGCTGTCAGAACTGATCGAAAAGGCGTCGAGTTGGATAGCTGGCTGTTTATTGACAATATTAAAACGTGGATCGCAGCCAGTTTCCTAGATTCGAAATTTGAAAAATTCACGCCCCCAGAGCTTCTCGATCAGGGGGTGCTGGTGACCAATCCTGAGGTAGAAATATTTTTGAAGTCACTTGAATCCGTCGAGGTGCCGAGCTCTCCTTCCTGGAAATTTGCTGCCGGTATAATTTACGAAAAAGGGTCGTTTTATTCGTCGCTCGACCTGACTGTTCGCCCAGGAACCCTTGGATCGGTGATACTTGCCGATGTGAGCAATGACAAACGCGCGCTGCTAAATGGCCGCGTAGGCTGGCGCTTCCGCAACGGCCTCGAGCTCTCTCTGTGGGGGAGGAATTTAGCTGATGAGGCGTACCTGACCTACTTTTCGCCAGAGGAACCCGGCGCTTACGTCGGAGACCCACGTCAAGTAGGACTTACCATCCAATATGATTGGGGAGAGTAGCCTCACGTTAACCTAAGAAAATAGATTGACGGCGTCGACGCATGACCTCACGACCATCGATGAGACTGTCGAACGCGCCAAAACATATTACGATAGTCGCCTGTCGATTGACCCAGCGTATTTTAGTGAACGCTTTCACCGTACATTTCACGCGATTTCTGAAAGGTGGACGTAGGTTGCTCTCTAGTTTCTAGCAGGGTTATCATTTCCTGGAACCTTGGATCATTAAGCACCACCTCCGAAAAACTGTTACCACGCATCACCGCGAGAATTGAACGATCATTATCCATAATACCATCATGAATCAGGTCGAACACGCTCTCGATGTCCCCGAAGCTGTCATAGCCCGCAGCGATCAAGTAGCGGTTTGTTGGAGTGACGACGCTCGCTTGCAGGGCTTCTTTAGCTTCCTCTAACTGGCCGATGCGAATAAAGGGCGCGACGAATCTTTCAGCAAATTGCCCTCCGGCAGTGTGCCCTGCTTCTTCAAGCAACGTGAGTGCTTCTTCGCTGCGACCTAGGTGCAACAAGGCATCCACCTTCAGAAGCAATACAACGGCTCTTTGCGAACCTCTATGTAAAAGCTCAAGTGCCTTATTGCTCTGCTTTAGCGACTCATGATATCTCCCGGCTTCTAACAAGACGCCAGCATAAATCGGCAGAAACTCTGCCTGATTCGAGTCTGGTTGCAACGTAGCATCTGTTTGTATTAATGCCATACCGCTTTCTGCTCGGCCCTCTCTGAAGGCAATTTCGGCAAGGAATGTCCGCCACCAATGTGCCTCTGGTACCCTCGAGATTTGTGTTTCAATCAGCTCTTCTGCTTTCGCGTAGTTAAGGTCGAGTTGTATGTAAGCTTGGGTCAAATAGAAGATGGCTTCAGCCGAATCAGGATCCAGAGTAAAAATTCGATCGATAGCGGCGTGTGCGAGTTCGGATGATTCTTTCAAAGATAATCCCCCATCGATCCTTCTCAGGTAACTCCATGCCAGGTCTGAATGAGCCAGTAAAAAATTCGGATCAACAGCGACCGCTTTTCGCATGATTTGCATCGCGACGACCGGGTCACCACCCTCACCAAGTACGTATTCATTCGAGATTTCCGTTGCTTTCAGGTACAGAATTACCGCCAAGGGGTGCACGTTATTGAACTCGCGAAAACGATCGGGATGTTGTCGCCTGAGATCCAGCCAGATCTTGTCATGAGACATGCGTGAAATATTGCTGCTGATTGCTCTTTGCGACTTGAAGCTTTCGTCGAGGGGTCGCTGGTATATTTTCGACAACACGTGATAACCGTCCACAGCACGGATTAACTGAGCCGTAATTCGCAATTCTCCTTCTATCTCTTGAACACTGCCCATCAGAACGTAGTCGACTTCCAGTGTTGATGCGAGCTCTGCCAGCTCTAAATCCTGTTGATAAAGCTGCAATACCGCTGTTTGCGGCGCGACGATCATATGTCCAATATCGACCAGATCTGTCAAGATACTATGGCTAAGCCCCTCGGCAAAAAAACCCACGCTGTCTCTTTCGCTCAAGCTATTGAAAGGCAGTACAGCAATGGTCTCACGCGGCTCCCTGTTTTGGTTCAATAGTCCGCTTAATGCTGACTTGTTGACGAGCATCTGTATGCTGAGAAAGCCTGCAAGCACGAGAAGACTGAAGCCAACAGATGTGTTTAGCCACCGCGGGTTTACTGACTTCTCTGGCGTTGCCTTTGAGGTCGAAACGTTACCTATTTGGGAACCTGATAATATATGAAGTAGCTGTGTTCGAAGCGCTTGCTCTTTGCGCCCAAGTGCTTGTTGTCGAGCAAGCTCCTCCTTGAGTTCGGAAGTTAATTCAACGTCTTCCAGATAGACAGGGATGATCGCGACATTTTCATTTTTAGCCAGTCTAATTTCTTGGTAGCAGCGCTCAGAGACAATTGATCTTCTCGAAACGAAGAAAAGCAGCGCGCTGGAACCTGATAGAGAAAGGTCGATGACCGACGGAATATTAGCTTCGGTAGGCCCGCCCTTCTCGTGCCAAACGTTCACGCCTTGGCGCTCCAACGGCTTGATCGCCTCGCGAACAACGGCCGCGTCTTGGTAAGCATAAGAAACGCACACATGAGGCGTTTCCTTATCCTCCCCTGCAAACTCGTTTTCCTTTACTGCTATGATTTCAGCATCTTTCTCTAACGGTACGACGGCCTGTTTTATGACAGGCGCAACCGCTTGGTAGCCACGTTTACTGACTGTCTTAATATATTTAGCTTCTCTGGCCGAATCACCTAATGCAATGCGTATCTTGCTGATTTGGCGATGGATAGTGCTTTCCTCAACGACTCTGCCGACCCAGAAAGTGTCAAGTAATTCGCCGCCCGATACGACGCGATCATTGTGTTTGATCAGATAGATCAGCACATCCATGGCGCGAGCCGGAAGCTGATGACCAACACCTTCTTTGATCACTGTGTTTTGATCTGGCTGAATTTCAACTTCGCCAAACAGGAAGCTTGTACTCGGACTGTGCAAAATGATTCCAGACGTTGTTTGTGGGCAAACGTAACATCAAAGCTCTTAGGTTTAAGACTCTTGCGCTGCAAGATTCGCGCCTTCATTACAATATGCATATAAAACAATAGACTACGAAAAAAAGCACCTTGTAACATTTCAAACTGTAAAGTGGACCGACACTCTTAGAGCATCAAAGCCTATGCTAGATGCCATGCGTACTATAGGATCTTCGCTGGCTGATCAGGTGTTCATTTGCCTTCTCAAACTTGGCATTAATTGATACCAGCGGCATTGCACCAGAAAAAAACCTCCACTGCTTTGATGCTATTTCTATCGGTCATAGAACGCTCGCATTGGAGATACCATCTGGCCGCGAACCGGTCTTGGTTCAGAGAGGCGCTCTTGCTTTACTAAGGTCAATCAATTTGTTTCTATCCGCTCCGTAGTTTCTTTGCGCGTTCAATTACCCACTCACTGCCAGCGGGTGACGCTTATGATCATCTATCCAAGTTGAAAAAGCCGCCGCTTCCAGAGGACGACTGATAAAATACCCTTGGCAAATCTCGCAGCCCAGCGAGCCTAGCCAATTATACGTTTCCTCATCCTCCACGCCTTCTGCAACAACTTCCAATCCCAGACTGTGGCCCAAATCGATTGTTACTCGCGATATCGCTGCTGCCTCTTTACTTGAAATCGCCCCCATGACAAAAGATTTGTCAACCTTGAGTTCATTGAAGGGCATTCTGTAGAGCTGAACAAGCGAGGAAAAACCGGTTCCAAAATCATCAAGCGATAGGCGAATATTCTTGAGCCGTAAACGAGTGAGGATATCCATGGTTAATGAAGGATCTTCCATCGCTCCACTTTCTGTAATTTCCAAAATGAGGCGATGCGGATTAAATTGATACTGCCTCAGAAGTTGTTCTACTCGATCTGGAAGATCTAAATCACTTAGCAACTTAGCAGAGATATTGACAGAGAGATTTATGTTGGTGCCGTTTTTCTCGAGCACTTTAAATTGTTTAACTGCCTTTTTTAAAACAAAGAACGTTAAAGGCCGGATAAGATCTAGATCATCTTCGGCGATTGGAATAAAACTGTCTGGCGCTAATAAGCCATAGTCTGGATGCTGCCACCGCACAAGCGCCTCAGCGCCACTAATCTTTCCCGTCTTTAAACAAATCTGCGGTTGGTAGTAAACAACTAACTCATTGCGATCGATTGCCTGGTGCAGATCGACACCTGTAATTGTTGCCACAGACTCGACGCTTATCTCTTCCTGATGGAAGTTTTTGATAAGCACCCTCTCTAGGTCAACTATATTCATCGGCTTGGTGAGGGTGCCGACCATCTGTAGACTCAAAGATTTTCCAAATTTTATCGCAGTCTCCATCACACTCTTATCCATACCGCTCATCAGAATAATTGCAGCCTTACAATCATTCTCAGCCAACTTGCGAAGGAGCTCCACACCATCGAGCCGCGGCATCTGCAAATCCAGAAATATAATGTTGGGTTGGTAACGCAGGTATGTAGATTCAAACA
>ENA-UZWX01002284-UZWX01002284.1-metagenome-genome-assembly--contig:-Day-4---50m-contig-2284_pt1 | contig 14189 bp, 13 predicted proteins | sample MGYA00260347_ERZ794907 | MGnify/ENA metagenome assembly ERZ794907 | reverse complement strand
CCATTCATTTTTCAAACTACCGAAAAATCGTTCAACAACAGCATTATCCAACACGCACCACGACCACTCATCGAGACAATAATATTGTTATCCTTTAGCTGTTTTTGAAATCGATGACTCGTATATTGTGAGCCTCTATCACTGTGAAATATCAGCGCTTTAGTTGGCTGCCTGAGATTTAGTGCCATCTGCATAGCTCGTTCAACTAAATCAACTGTCATACGCTTATGAATTGACCAACCAATGATGCGACGGGAATATAAATCCATCACTATAGCCAGGTACATCCAGCCTTGACCCGTGCGAAGATACGTCACATCACCAGACCAAATTTGATTGGCTTGACTGGGATTAAACTGTTGTTCAACAATATTATCGGCAACACTATGGCTATGTTTACGCATCGTTGTTACTTTATAAGCAATACGTTGTTTAACCTTCAAATCAAGCTTATCCATCAAACGAGTTACCTTGTCACGACCAACCTTAAAGCCTTCTTTACGCAGTTTTTTTATTAGCTGGCGAGAGCCTAAACTTTGACGACTTTCTTTAAATAAAGCTTTCGCGCGTCGATACAGCATTAGCTCTGATTCACTGATAAATTTTGCGGGGCGATTACGCCAAGCATAAAAGCCGCTTCGACTGACGTTCATTACTTCGCACTGCTTTTTTACAGGAAAAATGCCTTCGTTCTGTTTAATAAAGTTAAACTTTACTTCATTTCTCTTGCGAATCTACACTGGCCTTTTTTAATATTTCTGATTCCATTCGCAGTTGTTTGTTTTCTTTGCGAAGTTTCATCAACTCACTACGCTCATCACCGCTTAAAACGTTACCAGCTTATTTATCTTCAAACTGCTGCTTCCAACCATAAAGTAAGTTAGCTCTGGTCCCTAAAGACTGTGCTGCATCCGGAACTGAGTAGCCTTGATCTGTGACTAAAGCTACTGCTTCTTCTTTAAAAGCTTTTGTGTAAGTTTTGTGTTGTCGTTTTGATTCATAAACACCTCGATTAACTAGGATATTATCCTTTATCAAAGTGTCCTATGCCATTAAACCAGATCATTGGCACTACTGCTTATAGTTATGATCACCATTGATCGCTCAGGGATCCTGAGAGCACATAATAATCACAGGGCTATGTGGTTGCTTGGAATCTAAATTTATACCTCAGACTAGCCAAAGGGACTTTGGCACCCCCCATGTCCCTTTGGCTTCCATATGCTAGTCGATAAGGCATTGCATTATGTTACTTAGGTTTATCTAGGGGTAATATTCTGCTTGAGGTTGTGATACCAAACGTGATACTTTCTTGAGTTCATCGAAGGTGATGGTATTGGTTTTACTGGCTTAAAGAGGAGTTTAGGATTTGGGTGGCAACCCTAATAGCCACACCTCGGCACATGAGTCGTCTGCTGCGGTTGCTTCCTTCCGGACCTGGCCGAGTTCACAGAGTATCATTGCGAGGGGACCAAAAGGGTCACCATAATGTAGCGGTAAATATAAAAACACTTAGTTATTTAAACCCAAGTTTTTCTACAAAGACCTGTAACGGCGCGAATTATCGCTAAAGGCGCACTTAGATGCAAGTACTAGTTAGTTTTTTTCAATTAACTTTATACTGCTTGCGGATTTTTTGCGCAAACACCGGCAAAATTCTCTTTAAAGTTTGCTAGCTCAAGGTCAATATCTTCACTAATGTCGACTACCGAGTGAAATTTCAATTGTTTGTGAGCAAAGTCTAAACTTAAGGGGACAACAGGCACTTTAGCTTGAAAGGCAATATGTAACAAGCCACTTTTCCATTGGTGCGTTTTACGACGTGTCCTTCTGGAGCTATACCTAAAATTAGTTGCTCATTTTGCTCAAACTGTTGCACCATCTGCTCTACTACGCCATGTTTAGCATTACGTTCGATAGCGATACCGCCCCAACTTTTTAAAATAGATTTAAATGGCCAAATAAAAATAGCCTTTTTTCCCATGAAACGTACTCGCAAATTCATTGCTAACATGGCGGCAACTGCAACGACAAAGTCCCAGTTAGAAGTATGAGGCGCAACAGCAACAACAAATTTAGACTTTTTGGGCAGTTCGCCATAACTTGCCAGCCTAAAAGATTAAGTACCGCTAAACCTATTTGACTAGATAATTTCCCCCTCGCCCTTGGTATGCAGTCAGGGATAGCAGGTAAATCAGTTTTTTTCATTGTTCCTAATGCACACCACTTTCTTGTTGTGCTAGCTTTTCATACAATTCTAACAAAACTGATTTCATCACTAATAAGTTTTCTTTTCCTAAACGCAGTAGTAATTTATCACTCTCAGGTAAAGACTCTAAATTAGGATCGGCAAATTGGTACATAACACTCGGTCTTACTATAGCCATAGATGCTTTACTAGGCAGTTCCATATCTAAAACACGGGTTATTGCATCTTGCAAGGTTTGAGTGAAATCTTCATCACCATAACCAAGTTCATTGTATGCTTCATCAATAAGGGGCTTAACTTCAAAATACCACTGCACTAAACTTTCACTGTCCATAGAGCGCATCAAATCAACATACAAACTAAAGCGCCTTGTTGAGTTTTCATCCCATTGCCAAACTTCGGTATTATCTTGCTGACTAACATTAGCTTGGTCTGGAGAGAACTTACTCTTTGGCAGCGTAAAAGGGCTATGTTCATAAGCAACAACGCCTTGGGAAAAATTGTCGGTGAACACAACAAAACGCCTGATCATATCTTCATCAATGACCAATTTTAATAATTCTTTACGCCAAGTAATTTCTGGCAGTTTGATTTTCAGCCACTCGTCACTTTCATCCAATGAAGGTAGCACAGGCTCAACAACTTCAGGCACAAGTTCAACAACTTCTTCTTCTGGCTCTTCAATAATAGGCTCTGGTATTATTTCAACTTCTTCAACAACAGGCTCGACAATTGGTACAGGTTTTTCCAAAACTACAGGCTCTTCTTTGCTACCAGTAAACTGCCAAGCGACACCAATGCCAATGATTATCAGGATAATCAATGCAATCAAGGGCCAAGCTACTGAATTTTGCGGTGCTTGTGCTGCTTGTTCATGTTGTGGGGTTGCGTTTGAATTGTCCATGTTCACCTATGTGTTATTAATTTGCCTTAAAAAGTAGTCATTTTTATAGCGTTAACATTCTGGCATGAGTATATGTGTTTTTTGTTGCGCTAATTGCTTTAAATATTGCCATACTGTATTAACTTGTGAAAGTCGTTTAGATTCAGGATGTGTAACTAAATAAAAACTGCGCACTAATTTTACCTCATTAACACATAACTTAACTAAGCTAGCATCTTGCTCGGCTAAAAAGCAAGGTAAAATACCGATACCTAAGCCACTTTTTATTGCGCTGTATTGGCTAGTAATGCTGGTGCTTTGAAAACTTGGGGCAATGTCAGAACTAAGATCCTTTACGTAAGATAATTGCTCAGTAAATAAAAGATTATCAACATAACTTACCCATTGATATTGAGCTAACTGCTCAAGCCTTATATCGCAGTCCAGTGTTTTTAAATAACTTTCATGACCATAAAGTTGTAATTGATAATCACAAAGTTTGCTAATAATGGTCGAGGTATTTTTAGGCTTTTCAACGGCAATAGCAATATCAGCTTCATTACGACTGATTTTAACATCGCGGGCAAAGTGTACGAGCTCAATCTGGATATTAGGGAAGCTTTGCTTAAGCAGCGCTAAATGAGGAGCAATGAAAAAGCTGCCAAATGCTTCCGTAACCCCTATTCTTACTCTGCCACTGTTCAGGCTTTTTTGCTCTTTAATCTCACTAAAGGCTTGGGACGCATCAAGCTCCATTCTTCTGGCGTATTGCAGTAGTTTATTACCGTCAGCTGTCAGGGCATGACCTTCAACAGTACGATCAAAAAGCTTAGTTGCTAGCTTTTCTTCAAGTTTGTGAAGTCGCCTTGATAGTGTTGAAGCATCAATAGCTAAACGTTTAGCTGCTGTAGATAAACGTGTGCTGCGTGCAACTTCTAAAAAAACTTTAATATCGTCCCAATTCATAGCGATAGTGTAACAACACACAATAAAAATTGCAAAAACGCAACACTTGTTGCATTTTTGCTTATTGCTCAATTATTAGTAAAAGACTATTTTAGTATTAATTAAATTTCATACTACTTTAAGGCTCGCTATGACTATTAAAGAAATTCCACTGATCATCAATGGTGAAAAAGTTCGTTCAAGTACTGATACTTGGTTAGATGTATTAAACCCAGCTACTCAAGAAGTTGTTGCTCGTGTGCCAGTGGCAACAAAAGGAGAAGTAGCCGCTGCTGTTGCTAACGCTGCAGAAGCTTTTAAAACGTGGTCAAAAGTATCACTCACAAATCGCATGCGTATCATGCTGACATTTCAGCAGTTAGTTAGAGAGAACACAAAAGAACTGGCTGAATTAGTTACGTTAGAGCACGGTAAAACCCTACCAGATGCGACAGGTGAAGTGGGTCGTTCATTAGAAGCCATTGAAAATGCTTGCTCTATTACTCGCTTACAATTAGGCGAAATGGCAAATAACGCTGCAACAGGTGTAGATACCTATACCTTGAACAAACCTTTAGGTGTTGGTGTGGGCATTACCGCCTTTAATTTTCCACTAATGTTAGCTGCTTTTATGTTCCCGCCAGCCATTGCTTGTGGTAATACTTTTGTTTTAAAACCATCAGAGCAAGCGCCTTCATCAACGATTTTATTCGTTGAATTAGCACTTAAAGCAGGCATTCCTGCGGGCGTATTGAACGTTGTTCATGGTGGCCCTGATGTTGTGAATCAATTAATAGAAGCTGAACCGGTAAAAGCGGTTTCGTTTATTGGTTCAACAGGCGTTGGTACTCATGTTTATAATCACGCCACTAAACACGGTAAACGCGCACAATCTATGATGGGCGCTAAAAACCATATGGTAATCATGCCTGATGCCAACAAAGATAGAGCGATTAACGACTTATTAGGCTCAGCATTTGGTGCCGCAGGTCAGCGTTGTATGGCTAACCCTGTCACTATTTTAGTGGGTAAAACTCGAGAGTGGCTACCTGAAATTGTTGAGCGTACCAAACAAATGAAAGTTGGCCCGGGTACACAACTTGATGCTGATTTAGGACCTGTGGTATCACCACAAGCTAAAGCGCGTATTTTGAGTCTTCTAGATTCAGGTGTAGAGCAAGGTGCAACGTTATTAGTTGATGGCAGAGATTGCCAAGTAGAAGGCTATCCAAACGGTAACTTTGTCGGTCCAACATTATTTACTGATGTAAAAACTGATATGGATATTTACACACAAGAAATTTTTGGCCCTGCACTGTGTGTGTTAGAAGCTGAGACATTAGAGGAAGCGATTGAGATCATCAATGCTAATCCAAATGGTAATGGCACCTCTATTTTCACTTCATCTGGTTGGAATGCCCGTAAATTTGAAAATGATATTGATGTTGGTCAAGTCGGTATTAATGTGCCAATTCCTGTGCCTGTGGCCTTTTTCAGTTTTACCGGTTCACGTGGCTCTAAACTTGGGGATTTAGGTCCTAACGGTAAACAAGTAGTCAGCTTTTGGACTTACACTAAATCTGTTACTGCCCGTTGGTTTGAACCTGATCATCAAGACGGTACTGATATTCATACCACCATTAGTATGAAGTAAGGTTACTAATAGCGAGTAGCGAAAATAACAATATGTATTTTCGTTACTCGTCACTATTTACTCGTCACTATAGTACTTTTCTATCAATAAATTGTTGATATTTTTCAAGCGCTTTGGGGTTCCCCTTATTTCGCTGACAGACACTTTTTTGATATTGATAATTAAAGACATCAAACCATAAATCAAGCAAATGGGCATTCTCATGCTCACCAGACATAGCTAATACTCTCGCGGCCACCTCTGCCGTAGAAAATTGATGAGCTAATTCAGTTTTTCTCACTGTATAGCGTGAATTTTCCCCAACGGATGTTTGTTCAACAGTAGCTGATAACTCATTTGAAATTACTTTACTGTTAGTAAATAATTTAGGATCAAAAGAAACCAGTGGAAATTTATCTAAATAAGGACTTTTACGAAACATTTTTTTTGCTTCACGCCAGCTGCCATCAAGCATAATAAATAGTGGTCTTTTTCCTGCGACGCAATTTATTTTTTGAGTTTCAACCTGACGATTTTCTTGCGCATATTCTTGTGGAAAAACCACATAAGGTTGCCACTTATCATCATCAAGCACAGCCTGCAGTTCATCATTTTTTGTTGTCCGTGACCATAAAAATGCATAGGTATCAGGAATTAAATCGGCGATTAATTTTCCTGTATTACTTGGTTTTAATACTTCAGTGTCATACATCAAGAGTAAAAACCCCGCATTACTGGTTACTACGCCTTCTTTGGGTGTTATAGAACATATGCAAAAATGTTTGGCTAACTGACATAAAGGACAACGAATAACTCTCTGTCCCCGTGCTTTGTAGGTAGTGGTGCTTAGGCTTTTACGAAATTGATGGAGTTGATGTACAGCGTGCATGGGAAATTGATAATAAAAAAAGACTGAGCAATGATAACACTGCTAAGTCTTTTGATACATTCATACTTTAGGCTTTGTCCTGTTAAGCTTTGTCCAATTAAGTTTAACGACTACATTGCACTCTTATCATCATGATGAGAACGAACTCGTTCATCATAACTTGCAGAAATTACATTGATATCGGCAAGCGACTCAATATTCTTTCTTAATTGCTCTTCAAGTTGATTAATGCTGACTGCGGCTAAGCACAGCTGCTCGGCTTTATGCTCTAACTGCTCTGCTCTTGCTTCCATTTCATGTTCCATGTGTTCGCCAAAATTTTCCATACGAGCTTCAAAAGCGTTGCTATCGCCACCTGAAGAGAGCATATCTTGACCAACAGCCATCAGGATACTGCCCATAGAGCTCATGACGGCTTTTTCTACTGCTGACTCTATACGTTCCTCAAACTCATCACCGAGCAGCTCCTCGCCTTCTAAACCATCTTCACCAATAGTAAACCCATGCGCTAGCGTAAAACGTGATGAAACCTCCTCTTTTAACTTTGATAACTCATAGGATAAATCAGCGCCAACATCGTTTCCCTCGCCGAGTAATTCGTTAAAGGCTAAATTTACCCCTTCAAGCGCAAGGTCTATCCCTTCAATAGCAATAGCTCTCACTTGCGGGACCATCGCTTTGATGCTTGTTGAGTATTGAGTCACTAGTGCTTGTTGTTCATCATCTAAATCGATGCTTTCACCATCAACGATTAAGGTTTCATCATGGTCAATTTTATAAAAGGAGTTTTTACTTTTTTCGCTAAAAAACTCGATGCTATTCTCGTTAATAGTAACGCCAGCTTCTAACTCAACATCACAAGAGTCGTGTGCTAAAACACTGGCAGAAGATAAAGTTGTAAGAATAGTGGCAACTAAAAGAGTTTTATTAAAGGCCTTATTATTTGATTGAGTTTTCATTGCGCTTTCCTTGTAAATCAGTATTTAAAATATTTATCGTTGTTTGTTACTGACTATATTACAAAAGCAATGCCAGTTTTATTTTGTATAATTTTCAAAAAGATAAAAAGCAAGTCATTTACAAATAATGCCGCTTAGAATATTTTTTAGTGAAATTTACTAAATAGTGGTGCTTTTATACCTTATGCAAAAGAGTTGAATTCAAGCATTAATTATTTTGCATTTCAAACAATCGTGACTGACAGCGTTGAAATTCAAATGCGAGTTGTTGGCCTTGATAAAGCTCATCAATACCGACTTCAGCGCTGATGATTAGTTTAACCCTTCTATCATAAAGCTCATCTACCAAGGCGATGAAGCGCCTTGCTTCATCATCTAACTGTCGTAAATCTGCCAATAGAACACCACTGCGTTGATAGCGATCTTCAACACCTGAAAATACCGCTGGCACCAGTTCGCCAGAAAATTTTGGTACGTTACTAAGCAGCACAGTATCAAATTGATCCGCTAGCTTGATATAGTCTCGCTGGCAACGAGGCCCTGCGCATAAGGCAAAAAAGTCAAACCAGATAACCTTCTTTGATAGCCCAAGATAGGGTATTTGACGGTGATTTATGGTTATTGCGCCTTTATGAACATGGCTTGTATTAGTTATCGCTTGATAGCGTTTACTAAGTAATACTTGTCCTGCTTGCGATGTTAAAAAGTAATTGCTGTGCTTTGATATGTTTTCAGTTGACAGTCGGTGATCAAGCTCACCATCAATAGAAATAACCCGACAATACTGATTAATCAGCGCTATAGTGGGTAAAAATCGTTGCCGTTGTAAGCCGTTTCGATAGAGTTGTTCAGGTTGACAGTTAGATGTTGCAACGAGAGTAACACCACAAGAAAAAAGCTGGGCAAATAAGCCAGATAAAATCATGGCATCGCCAATATCGCTGACATAAAACTCATCAAAACAGAGTAAATCAAACTCTTTTGCCCACTGTTTAGCAATATGAAGTAATGGTTCACCCCTGCAAGTAGTTTGCTGCTCTAGTTGATTGAGTTACCGATGAACATCTTCCATAAAGCGGTGAAAGTGAATGCGTTTCTTTTTTTTAAGCTCAATATTTTGATAGAACAGATCCATTAACATGGTTTTACCCCGCCCTACCCGACCATAAAAATATAGCCCTTTGACTGCGAGGTCTTTTGCTTTAAATAAACGACTAACACTTGCCGTTAATGAAGAGGAAGATTGTTTTTGTGCTTGATAGTGCACAAGCTGATTTGATAAAGTTGATAAAGCAGCAACGGCCGCTAACTGTGCCTTGTCTTCACAAAGCACATCTTGCTGAATTAGTTGTTGATATTGCGCTAACAATGGAAAACTTGAAGGTTTAAACAGCTAAATGACGTACCTTAAAGCTTCTACCTTTCATTTTGCCATTAGTAAGTTTTTTCAATGCTAATTTAAGTACTTTTTTATTCACAGCAACGTAAGCTTTAATATCAAGCACGTTAATTTTACCGACATCACAGCCTTTGATTTCACCTGCGCCTTTCGCGGTAAGCGCGCCTAAAATATCCCCTGGGCGAACTTTTTGTTTTTTACCGCCATCAATTTGAATGGTGGCCATTTTTGCTTTTTGTCTAGGGTTAGCGAGTATTTCACTCGGGGGTAACAACTCAGCCTTGATGGTTTGATCTAATTCATCTTCAAGTAGACCAACCTTATAACTTTCTTTATCGCTAAAAAGTGATAAAGCTTTACCGGTACTGCCTGCACGCCCAGTACGTCCAATACGGTGGATATGCACTTCGCTATCGTGAGCAATGTGATAATTAATAACGATATCTAACGCGTCTATATCTAAACCGCGAGCGGCAACATCGGTAGCCACTAATATGGCAACACTTTTATTGGCAAGCCTAAGTAAGGTTTGATCTCTATCCCGCTGCTCTAAATCACCATGCAAAGCCAACACGCTAAAGCCATCATTATGCAAGCTTTGACATACTGCTTGCGTTTCTTTTTTAGTATTACAAAAGATTGCTGTCGACTCGACAGGGTTTGCCATCAGTAATAAACGGGTTGCTTCAAATCGCTCATTGTCGTCAGCAACATGATAAAAGTGCTGATTGATATTGCTTTTATCTTCACTGGCACTGATCTGAACAAGCACAGGTTCAGTCATGATGCTTTCACTGATAGCCTTAATTTGTTTTGGAAAGGTTGCGCTAAATAACAGTGTTTGGCGATCAACAGGTGTACGTTCAATAATATTATCAAGCGCAGCTTCAAAGCCCATCTCTAACATGCGATCCGCTTCATCAAGCACTAATAAATTTAAATCATCAAGTTTAAGTGTCCCTTTAATCACGTGCTCTTCAATACGCCCTGGCGTGCCTACAATAATATGAGCGCCATGCTCTAATGAACCAATTTGCGGGCCAAAGGGCGTGCCACCACATAATGTCAGTACTTTAATGTTATGTATCGCCCTTGCCAACTTACGGATCTCTTTAGCCACTTGATCCGCTAATTCTCTCGTTGGGCAAAGTACCATCGACTGAATTCTAAAGCGTTTAACTTGCAGCTTTTCCAACATCGCTAAACCAAAAGCAGCGGTTTTACCTGAGCCTGTTTTCCCCTGAGCAATCACATCCTTACCCGCCAACATTGGTGGTAAACTTTGCGCTTGAATAGGCGTCATTTGCTCATAACCAAGCGTTGATAAGTTTTTCAGTAACTCGTGAGGTAAATTTAATGATGAGAAATCAAGGCTAGTGTTTTGAGTATCAGTTGATGAGTGCAAGGTGTTTACCTCTAGTTGTAGCAAGTCATATTAATTAAAAAACTTTCATGAGAAAGTGATTGCGCGCATAATAGCAGCAAATCAACGCTAGCCCTAATTTTAACTGAAGATGACCTTGAAAATAGATACTGCTTTAGCCAGTGAATGGCAAGTTTTACATAACAGTCATGAAAAATATGAACATTTTTCCTTAATGATCAAACTCTTTGCTGTTGCTATATCATCAATAGCCATTATATTTTCTTTCTCTGAGCTATTAGCTTTATCCCTGTTAGCCATATTATGGCTACAAGAGGGCATATGGAAAACTTTTCAGGCAAGAACCAGTGCTCGCATTGAAACTATAGAACATGCTATAGCTAACATTGAAATAAACGAGAGTAAAATTGAAGCATTTAGTTTTTATAGCCAATGGGCAGATAACCGCCCTACTACAGTGGCCTTAATCATTAGCTATATAAACAGCGCGTTGAAACCAACTGTAATTTATCCCTATCTACCATTAATGCTAGTACTACTATTTTTACCAATATAAGAAACATACCAAATGAACAGAAAGAAAAAAATTAATGAAACATTGAAAAAGAAACAGAAAAAAGCCAACGCCAAGTTACACAAAAGTAATAAGCCACGCTATATATCTAAAGCTGAAAGAGCCCGGCTTGAGCAAGAGACAAATCAAGAGAGTAAAGTAGAAGCTGATGAATAAAAGTAAGGTATCAGCAAAATCTAGTTGATCATTTTAACCTCATCAGGGCTGCTTGAATTTTCCTAATTACCCACATTACTCAGTTATATAAAACTAACTATCATTATCAACTGTAACAGTGCTACTTACTGGACTTTTTTTAATCGGGTTAAACTTTTCTTTAATTGTTTGCATCAGCACATATAAAGATGGAATAAACAGCGTACCAACAAAAGTTGCCATTACCATCCCCATTAGTACTACCCAACCAATCACCATACGACTGGAAGCTCCTGCACCAGAAGCAAAGGCTAGCGGTAATACTCCTAAAATAAAGGATAATGCCGTCATCATCACCGCTCTAAAACGTAACTTGGCTGCGCTATGTGCAGCGTCAATAATACTCATACCATTTTCACGCTGTTCTTTAGCAAACTCGACAATTAAAATGGCACTTTTACTGGCCAAACCAATCAACATGACAATACCTACTTGTGCATAAAGATCATTATTCATAAACGGAAAGACAATAATAGGTAGCAAGGCACCAAACATGGCAATAACTACCGACAGTATTACCGCTGCAGGTGCTGTCCAGCTTTCATATTGCGCCACTAAAAATAGGTAGGCAAAAATAAATGCCAGTGAAAAAATCAATAGCACATAACCACCTGCCTCTTGCTCTTGTGCTGCTGTTCCTGTCCACTCTATGGCGTAGCCCTCTGGCAAAGCCTGTTTTGCTATGCCAGCAAAGGCAATTAATGCATCACCCGAACTAAAGCCCGATGCGGGATTACCTTGCACAGTTGCTGATTTTCTCATGTTATAGCGGTTAATCACTTGCGGACCTAAAATAGGCGACACTGCCACTAATGCACTTAATGGCACCATGTCATTATCACGGTTACGGACATGGATGCGACTTAAATCTGTTATTGATTGGCGATATTCTGCCTCCGCTTGAATCATCACTCGATAAACCTTACCGTAAAGGTTAAAGTCATTAATATACGAGGAGCCAAAATTACTTTGCAGAGTCGAGAATATCTCTTGAATATTGATCCCTAATGTTTCAGCTTTATCACGATTAATATCAATAAAGTACTGTGGCACATTAGCCGTGTAGGTACTAAAAACGCCATTTAAACGTGAGTCTTGATTAGCGGCAAACACTAAACTACGTATCGCTTGCGCTAACTCATCAGCACTGCCACCTTTAAGATCTAATACCTTAGCTTCAAAACCACCGCCAGTACCTAACCCCATAATGGCTGGCATAGGGAAGACAAAACCTTGTGCGGCAGGAATAGTAGCGAGTTGTTGGTTTAATTTGCCAAGAATATTATACCATTGTTCAGGCTTAGTGGTTCTTTCGTCCCAAGGGGTGAGTATCGGTATAATTAAAGCAGCATTCGATGCAGCTCCAGACATAATGGAATAGCCTGATACCGCAATAACATCTGAAACGCCGTCAACCTTTAACATCATCTCAGTAACTTGCGATACCACTTGCTCTGTTCGATTTAATGATGCGCCATCAGGTAATTGAATATGCGACATAAAATAACCATTATCTTCTAAGGGTAAAAAACCAGTGGGTGCCGTTTTAAACAAGCCAACCGTTCCTACAATAAAAGCTGCCATGATCACCACAGTCACCATAATATGACGATTAAGTTTATCTACCACTTTAATATACTTATCGCGGGTGCCATCAACCATACGGCTAAATATCAACAAAAAACCTTTCGCTTTACCCGTTTCACTATTGAGTAATAATCCTGATAGTGCTGGTGCTAAAGTCAAAGCATTAATTGAAGAAATAGCAACAGCCACAGTAATAGTAATAGCAAACTGTTTGTATAACTCGCCTGTTATTCCTGGCATAAAGGCAACAGGAATAAAGACTGCCATTAACACTAAAGTGGTCGCTATTACAGGGCTGAACACTTCTTTCATCGCAATAGCAGTAGCTTCTTTAGCATTATAGTTGCCGGTATTTAAGTGCCGCTGGACGTTTTCAACCACGACAATACAGTCATCCACCACTATACCTATCGCCAATACAATGGCGAATAGAGAAATGGTATTGGCAGTAAAACCTGCTGCAAATAATACTGCAAAGGTGCCAATTAACGACACAGGAATAGCAATGGCGGGAATAAGGGTTGAGCGCCAATCTCCTAAAAATAAAAAGGTTACTAATACAACCAACGCAAAAGTAATAAATAGGGTAGTAATCACTTCATTGATAGAGGAGCGGACAAATTTAGTGGTGTCATATAACACTTTATATTCAAGGGCGTCAGGAAAACGAGTTGATAACTCATCTAAAGTTTTATAAACATTATCTGCCACAGTCAAAGCATTAGCACCCGGCGACTGATAAACCGCAATGGCTGCTGACGGCTTACCATTTAGAGTACTGCTAGAGCCATATGACTGGGAGCCTAATTCTAAACGTGCAATATCTTTAAGCCGTAAAAAAGAACCATCGGTATTGGCACGAATAGTGATATTTTCAAACTCTTCAACGGTGGTTAAGCGCCCTTTTGCTTGCAAGGTATATTGAAATTGTTGATTATTTTGAAAGGGTGGCGCGCCAATTTGCCCTGCTGAGGCTTGAATATTTTGATTACGAATAGCATTAGCAACATCGGTAGTTGTCAAGTTAAGTGCCGTTAAGCGCTCAGGCGATAACCACACTCGCATGCCGTAATCTTTGGTACCAAACTGGCTAACATTACCAACACCGTTAATGCGCGAAATTGCGTCTTGAATATAAATAGAACTGTAATTGCTCAAATAGACATCATCATGATTTTCATCTGAAGATATCAAATTAATCACCATCAACATGCTGGATGATTGCTTTTTAGTGGTTACTCCTTGCTGAGTAACCTCTGCAGGTAACTTTGCCGTTGCTTGTGCTACTCTGTTTTGCACATTCACCGCGGCAATATCAGGGTTGGTGCCGACTTTAAAGGTAACCGTTAGCGCATAGCTGCCGTCATTACCGTTGCTCGACGACATATAAAGCATATTTTCTACGCCATTCACTTCTGCCTCAATGATTGAAGCCACTGACTGTTCGACCACATCGGCACTTGCGCCTGGGTAAGCGGTAGTCACTTGCACTTGTGGTGGGGTAATTTCAGGAAACTGATTAACAGGAATAG
>ENA-UZWX01000219-UZWX01000219.1-metagenome-genome-assembly--contig:-Day-4---50m-contig-219_pt1 | contig 14290 bp, 9 predicted proteins | sample MGYA00260347_ERZ794907 | MGnify/ENA metagenome assembly ERZ794907 | reverse complement strand
TCGTATAGAAAATACCCAATTAGGTGTCTGTAATGGGGACTAAGGGGGGCAGTGGGAGTATGCCTATAGCCTAATTTTAGCTGTAATGTTGGTGGTGCAAAACCTGGATCTCTTATGATAAATGCACTGCTATTGTGCATTCTATTGTTTTTAATATGGGTATTTATCCTTATTTTTTTATCTTCAATCAATTGATTCCCGTCATTTTACCTAATAAAAAATAGAAGCAAGTATCACCGGATAATAAGGCTCAAAAGGTGTTTAGGCGCGGCTGTTCCGGTAGTTATGCTAATAGCGTGGAGCCCTTGATGCTCTTCATGATCGCACTACATCTGTGCAAGTCACTGTATTAAGCGTGGAATGGGTCCGACTGTTCATCTTTCATTATCTGATTTAGATCATTTTAGCCACAATGTATAAGTTGGCACTATTTATGCATTCACTTGCTTGTGAGTATTTGGTTATAGCGGTTGTGTCACGTCAGCGCTCTTTAGAGGTTGGATAATTGTCAGTCAATAGTCAGGGGTGTTTGCCAGGTGAAAGTGATGCCTGAAGGAAGCACAGTGATATCTTTCAATTCGATATTTTTTGTATTTAGGAGTAGGTAATAATCATGGGCTTATCAGCTATGAAATCAAACTATTTTTCGTTTACCGGAAGAGCGAAGATTTTGCACATGTCTTGGTTTGCTTTCTTTGTGACCTTTTTAGTCTGGTTTAATCATGCCCCTTTGCTTGTCGCCATTCAAGAATCAATGGGGTTGTCGGATCAGCAGATTAAGACGCTTTTGATTCTTAATGTGGCGCTTACCATTCCCGCCCGAATCATTACTGGCATGTTGGTGGATGTATATGGTCCAAGGAAAATGTACGCAGCTATGCTACTGGTCACGGCTGGTTTGTGTTTTTTCTTTGCGCTGGCGACTAGCTTCGAAACATTGGCCTTAGCTCGTTTTATGTTAGGTTTTGTGGGTGCAGGTTTTGTGATAGGCATCCGCATGATAAGTGAATGGTACCCTGCTAAACAATTAGGCTTGGCTGAGGGTATCTATAAAGGCATGGGTAATGTCGGCTCTGCTGCTGCTGCCATTGTCCTACCAACGCTTGCCCTGTTGTTTGGAGGAGAAGACGGGTGGCGTTATGCGACGGCTGTTACGGGGATAATTGCCTTGGTTTATGCCGCTATATACTATTTTTCAGTAACGGATACACCTGCAGGATCCACTTATTTCAAACCCAATAAATCCGGCGGCTTAGAAGTCGCAAAAAAAGCTGATTTCTTTCTATATATATTGCTGAATATCCCGATGTATATAGCCATGGCGGTGCTTGTCTGGAAGGTCACTGGGTTAGGGTTGATTAGTGATATGGCGGCCAATGTTGTTTATGTCGTATTACTTGGTATTTATATCTTTCAAGTCAGTCAGATTTATAAGGTAAATAAAGGGATATTTGTTAAACCACTGCCTGAAATTCAGCAATACAAGTTTAAGCAAGTGGCCATACTTAGTGTCGCTTATGCTGTGACCTTTGGCTCGGAACTCGCTGTTGTCTCGATGCTGCCTTTGTTTTTCAAAAATACATTTATGATCCCTGTGGCTCTAGCGGGCATCTTTGGCGCGTGTTTTGCCATAACAGATGTACTTTCTTGCCCATCCGGTGGTTGGATTAGTGATAAATTTGGGCGCAAATATTCTTTGGTAATTATGCTCTCTGGGGCGGCTATAGGATTTTTGGCCATGTCACAAATTAATGATGAGTGGCCCATTGCGATGGCCGTTATTGTGATGATGATGTGTTCTTTCTTTTTAGGTTCAGCAGCAGGCTGTGTATTTGCGGTCGTGCCATTGATTAAACGGCGTCTGACTGGACAAATTGCGGGCTTGGTTGGGGCATACGGCAACATAGGTGCTGTGTTGTTTCTAACGGTATTTTCATTGGTGTCCTATTCAGCATTCTTTATGACCATAGCCGGGGGAATTGTCGTGGCCGTATTGTGCTCATTCTTCCTGGATGAGCCAAAAGGCACCATGGTTGAAGTTCTTCCCGATGGGAGCATTGAAGAGATCTCATTACATTAAAAATCATTATGATAAACAACCTCAATATTCAGGCTGGCCAATACAGCAATCAAGGCATAAAAGATAGCAATGAAGATAGCTGCGGTATTCGCCTGCCTGACGAGGAAGCCCTGAAGTATAAGGGTATTGTGGTTGCTATAGCTGATGGTGTAAGTAGTAGTGAAGCGGGGCGTGAGGCAAGTGAGAGCTGTGTTCAAGGCTTCATCAATGATTATTACAGCACGCCGGACACATGGAGCGTTCAGACTTCTGGGGAGCGCGTTGTTCGTTCAGTGAATTCATGGTTATACAGCCAGGGGCAGTGCCGTTTCCAATCTAATTTAGGATTGGCATCAACACTATCCATTCTGGTGCTTAAATCAACCACAGCGCATCTTTTTCATGTTGGGGATTCACGGATATACCGGATACGTAAACAGGAAATAGAGTGCCTTACAAAGGATCATGACACCCGCGTGAGCGGTGGTAAATTGTCTTTGACGCGAGCCATGGGGGGGGAGTGTACGGTACGTATTGACTATGATGTTACCGAGCTTCAAGTGGGAGATGTGTTCGTACTGACTACTGATGGAATCCATCGTTTTATTAGTGATCAGGATATTTGTGCTCATGTGGCATTAATCAAAGACGCTGATTTGGAAGCGTCTGCCAAGGGTCTGGTAGAAGCGGCGATTACTGCCGGTAGCGATGATAATGTCACTTGTCAGATGGTTCGGATCCAAGCGCTGCCAAACCAAGATGAACATGAATTCCTGCGTGATCTCACCAAACTCCCTTTTCCCCCGCATCTTGATGTGGGCGATATGCTGGATGGTTATCGTATCATCAAGGAAATTCATGCCAGTCGTACGATACAGGTTTATTTGGTAGAGGATACGGATACCGGTGAAGTGGTGGTAATGAAGACACCATCAATTAATTTTGATGATGATCCTGTTTATATAGACCGTTTTGCCCACGAAGAATGGATCGGACGGTCCATTAATAATCCCCATGTATTCAAAATACACCAGACAAAAAGAACGCGCAGTCGATTGTACTATATAACGGAATACCTTGACGGGCAGTCGTTAGAACAATGGAGCGTGGATAATCCAACACCTGAGTTGGACAAAATACGTGATATCGCTGACCAGGTGGTAAAAGGGTTACGAGCCTTTCATAAACGAGAAATGGTGCACCAAGATATCAAGCCCGGAAATATTATGATCGATGCTCATGGCATGCTAAAAATCATTGATTTTGGTTGTGTTCATGTTTCTGGTATGCATGAAGTTTACACCCCTATTGAACATCAACACGTTCAGGGCACCGCTAATTATATTGCTCCTGAACTTTTTGAGGGGTTTGAAGCCTCGCCTAGAAGTGATCAGTTCTCTTTGGGAGTGATGCTCTACAGATTGCTTTCCGGTGGTAAATACCCCTATGGAAAACAAGATCGAGCAAGAAGACGTAAACGTTCTGATTATCAATCCATTCGACTATATAACCAGCAAGTACCTATGTGGATGGATAGTGCTTTAAAGAGAGCTGTTTCGTTTTCTCCTGAGAACCGGTACGACAGCTTTAGTGAGTTGTTAACCGATTTGTCACGTCCAAACCCCGATTATTTAAAGGCGAGTACGCCTTTGATTGAGCGAAACCCGTTAACTTTTTGGCGGGGGCTATCCGCGCTTTTACTTTTAGTTATTTTCACACTACTGACGTTGTTACTGTCTCAATAATTCGGTTGGTAAGCTCAAAGTTACTTTTTTATTTTATGAATATACATATCAAAATGATGTTGTAGGTTAGTACTATGTTATTTGGAAGAAGCCAGAAAAACCCTATTAAGATTGCCGATAAGCAGGTCACTCAGTGGAAGTATGCCACGTGTGGGTATTGCTCTACTGGCTGTTCGATGGAAGTAGGGTTGAATCAGGCAGGTAAACCGGTTTCCTCTCGTGGTGTTGGTGGTGCTGATGTGAATCGTGGCAAGCTGTGCTTGAAAGGCATCATGGAGCATGAATTACTTTCTTCAGCAGGACGAGGTGACAAACCTTTGTTACGTGATCAAATTGATCAACCTTGGGCTGAAGTTAACTGGGATAGTGCATTAGACAAGGTTGCCGGTCAAATCAAGGCGGTGCAGCATAAATATGGCCGAGATTCTGTGGCAATAGTATCCACTGGACAGATGTTGACCGAAGAATTCTATACCTTGGGCAAGTTGGCTCGTGGCTTGATAGGCTCCAATAATTATGACGGCAATACCACGCTATGTATGGCGTCTGCTGTATCAGGCTACAAACGTTCCTTTGGTTCAGATGGCCCACCTGGTTGCTATGAAGATTTTGAACATACCGATTGTTTGATTGCTTGGGGCTCCAACTTGCCTGAACAGCATCCGGTTATTTATTGGCGTTTTAAAGAAGCTCAGGAAAAACGCCAATTTCCACTGATTGTTGTTGATCCTAGGGTCACCATGTTGGCACAAAATGCAGATATTCATCTGGCGATCACGCCAGGCACCGATGTCGTATTACAAAACGCCTTAATGCATGTCATTTTAGATGAGGGTTTGGAAGACCAAGATTACATTGAAAAAAATACGAATGGCATAGAAGCATTAAAGGCAGAAGTTGAAAAATACAATCCCACCATGGCGGCAACAATTTGTGGCATTGATGAGGACAGTATTCGCTTAGTGGCGCGTTTATATGCTAAAGCCAAGGCATCTATGCAGATTTGGACAATGGGTATTAATCAATCGACCCATGGGTCAGATGGCGTGGTTGGAATTAATAACCTGTCCTTGATAACAGGAAACATCGGTAAACCTGGAGGCACCAGCCTGTCAATTACTGGGCAGTGTAACGCTATGGGGACACGAGAGTGGTCTTCATGTTCAGGGCTTCCTAATCACCGGTATTTGGAAAATGCAGAGGACCGACAAGAAATTGCCGACTTCTGGGGTATCGACGCCGATTTCCTGCCGACCCAACGGGGTTTGGCTCAAACCGACATTTTTCAGGCCATCGAAACAGGGGAGATTAAAGGCTTATGGGTTATTGCCACTAATCCGCTGACTTCGATGCCCAATACGGCCCGAATCAGAAAAACGATGAGAAATCTGGATTTTTGTGTGGTGCAGGATTGTTATGCCGATACAGAAACTGCGGAATATGCCCATGTATTTTTACCAGCTGGCACTTGGGGTGAAAAAGAGGGTGTGATGACCAACACCGAAAGGCGTGTAAATCTAGTCACACGTGTAGCCCAACCACATGGAGACTCCAAGCCAGACTTATGGATATTTAACCAAATTGCCGAACGTTTTAACGAGCATGGTAAGGTCAAATTCCCTGAAACTTCAGCTGCTGTATTTGAGGAAATGAAGCTGTTATCGAAAGGCCGCTTGTGTGATATCTCAGGTATGACGTATGACTTGATAGAGCAAAGTCGTGGAATTCAGTGGCCTTATACAGAGGCACAAAATGAGCGTGGAGAGTCTCCTGTAGCCGGTGGTGGTAGGTTGTATACAGAACCGACTACCTTTTGTTATGCCGATGGTAAGGCCAAGTTAATTCCACTGCCTTTTGTTGATAATAATGAGACTCCTGATGAAGAGTTTCCAGTCTGGTTAAATACCGGTCGCCTTGTTGAGCACTTCCATACTCGTACAAAGACCGGCAAGGTTGGAAATAACAATAAATTCAGCCCCATACCTTTTATTGAGATTAACCCAGATGCCGCCGTCCAGTTGGCTGTTAAAGATGGTGACTATGTGCGTTTGGTTTCTCGACGTTCTGATGCTGTGGTCATGGCAAAACATACCCAGCGAGTGGCAAAAAACATGATTTTTTTGCCATTTCATTTCCATGATTGTGCCAACCGATTAACGTTAGGTTTACTCGATCCCTATTCAAGACAACCGGCCTTTAAACAACATGCTGTTCGTGTCGAACCCATAGTGGACCAAAAAGCCGCGGCAAAATTAAGTATGGAAATGAGGGGGTTTTAGAGACATATTATGTTTAAAATTCGTAGCGATGAGCCTAAATATGCTTTCTTAAGTGAAAAAGAAAGCAAAACAACTAGCTGTTATGGTGAGCTAATAGAAACCGTAACTTTGGATGATGAAAAACGTGGTAAAAGTTTAAACATAAACGGTGATAATGCTGTTGGTGACAACCCAGATCGCTATAAACAACACGGATTTTACCTTAATGCGGATAATTGCATTGGCTGCCATGCCTGCGAAGTGGCCTGTAGCGAGAAGAATGATAACCCTGCCCATATAGCCTTTCGTTCGGTTGGTTTTGTGGAAGGGGGGACTTATCCTGATTATCAACGCTTGAATATTTCCATGGCGTGTAATCATTGCACCGACCCTGTGTGCCTGAAAGGTTGCCCGACCCGCGCTTATACCAAGTTTGCTGAATATGGGGCCGTATTGCAGGATCCTGACATTTGTTTTGGCTGTGGCTATTGTACTTGGGTATGTCCCTACAACGCCCCGCAACTGGATCCGGTAAAAGGCCAGGTCTCTAAATGCAATATGTGCGTTGATCGCTTGGAGGTAGGTTTAAAGCCGGCCTGCGTAAGCGCTTGCTTGGGTAATGCTTTGGATTTCGGCGTGGTAGAAAGCATTCCAGAAAACAGGAATCAGGCCAAAACGTCCATCCCTGGGTTCCCGTCAGCAGATATCACCCACCCTAATATTCGTTTTCAGCAAACTAAAGAAACACAGCGTGATATGGTTAGACCTGATGGTATGGCCGTTAAATACCATAAGCAAAGCAACGGAGAATTCAAATCTGCTGTTGATGAGAAAACGCACTCTCATAACAAAGAATGGGGCCTGCCTAAATTGCTTCACTCCCACGAAAATGCACATGCTATTTTTACCCTGTCAACTCAAGCCGTGATGGGCGCTGCCTTGTGGCTAATCTTGGGTCATTGGTTCAATTTAGTACCTATCAATGATGTTTTGCAGTCCAGCGCTTATTACCCAATGATTGGTATATTGCTTGCGCTACTTGGCTATGGCATGTTCAAACTTAATATGCACTTGGGTAAGCCACATTTCTTTTATCGGGGTTTCTATAATTTGCGACATTCCCCGGTTAGTCGAGAAATTGCCGGTGTGACGCTGTTTTTTGGTGGTTTGCTTACGATACCAGTGGCCTCAATTTTAGGTCAGGTTTGGTTGTTAAATGCAGCATTTATTATCACAGTAGTGGGCTTTGTTCTTGGTTCATACTACATGTATAAACTGTATCGCATCAAAGCGAGGCCTTTCTGGGATCACTGGCAAACTGCCAGTGCCTTCTATGGTAGCGTGTTATCTTTGGGTAGCCTTCTATTTGGCGCAGTGGGATTGTTGTTTATTACTGATTCAGGTTTTATCCCCGTGTTAGCAGCTGTCGCATGCATTGGAGTGATAGTAGAAAGCGTAGGTCATATCGTCCATCGTAAAGACATGCAAAATACCGGTGAAGGGCAGGCTTCGTATTTTGAACAAGTCACGACCTTTGGCAAAACGTACACACTAAGAAATGTCATTTTGGTGATCAACATGTTGGCCTTATCGATGTTGGTTTTTCTGCCAAGTAATATATTATTTGTTGCTACCTTCATATCAATGCTGGTTACTTCTTATTTGGGAAGGATTATGTTTTATACATTGGTTATTCCAACCACCATGCCGGGTGCATTTTTCTGGAAAAATAAGAAGTTTTCTGAGCATGCAGTAGAAACGGGACTGTCAAGAATGCCTCAAGTGGGTGTTGAGGCAGAAAGACACCACAAGTTTGATGTTAAGGCTTTATTAAACACGGTGCGCCACACCTCACTTAAACAAGTTGTTGTTCAGGTTAGTTCTATCATTAGAGGGTGAGTGATAATGAGTGACAGTGTTGTGGTGGGTCTTCCAATAATGTCACACAGTATGATCCCTAAGAGACTGCCGGTAGTTGTCACAATAAATCGCTTGCTTGCAATAGCTTAAAAACTGGTTTTCATGAAACAAATAGCGCCCATCTATGTAAGCTCGGCCACCGTTGCTAGGCTGCTAGAATCGCCTGCGACAGTGGCTGCTTCGACTCCAAATGGGTGACTTTATGTATCAGGTTTATGGCCCATCACGTCAACTGCTGAGCCACGAAATCAAGCACCGCTCTAACCCTGTGGCTGGCCTTGAATTCGTTATGGTTGATTACAGTGCCACTTATCAGTAGCGCCTTCATTACTGCAGGTTGATAGGCATGGCAAATATCGTGATCAAGGCGGTTATCAGTTTGGGGTTAAATTTTTCCATGTGACCACACATAGAGCAGCAGCTTAGTGAGTTTCTAGGGGTTAGATGCACCCTAAATGGATAATGTTAAAAATAGGCATTACCCAAGATTTCTGGATTGTCATAAGTTTCCTGACTAGTCCCTACGAACACGGTTTCCCCTGTACGCATAACCACGGCAGTATCAGCAATAGACAAGGCTACCTCGGTAAATTGTTCTACCAAGATTACCCCTACGCCTTGTTGAACCAGCTTTTTAATTGTAGCTACTAAACGATTAACAATCAGTGGCGCAAGCCCCAATGACATTTCATCTATTACTAGGTAATTTGGCTGGGCCATGATGCCATGACCAATGGCTACCATTTGTTGTTGCCCACCAGACAAGCTGCCAGCTAATTGCTGCCTTCGTTCCTGTAATTCAGGGAAAAGTTCATATACTTTACCAAGGGCATCAGTAACTTCATTAGACGACAGGTTGGACGCTGCAGCTTTAAGGTTGTCTTCCACACTCAGTTTAGTCAGTACTCTATGGCCCTCTGGTATAACAGCAACACCAGCTCGACGGATCTGATCAGGCGCCTTATTGGTTAGCAACTGGCCATTTACGTTGATACTTCCTTGAGTGACTTGCAGCATACCCGCAATAGCCAATGCCAGTTCTGATTTTCCGGCACCATTAGCCCCCAATACAGCTGTCACTTTACCTGGTGATACTTCAATAGAAGCGTTTCTTACTACCTTTTTTCCATGGGAGATGACACTAATATTTTCAACATTCAAGCTCATCCATCTACCTCCTCTATACCCAGATATGCTGACCGGACCTTTGGATCGCTCAGAATGTTTCTTGTAGGGCCAAAGGCAATACGCTTACCAAAGTCCAATACCAATGTTTCCTGGCAGACCTGAGAGATTAAATCAACATCGTGGTCGATCAACAGCGTATTGGCACCGGTGAGGCTATGAACAACAGAAATTAATTCTCCAAGGGCATGGGTTTCGCTGCTAGACAAACCACCACCGGGCTCATCAAACATAATTATTTTAGGGCTGGCAATTAGGCAGCGGGCTATATCTACCATACGCCTTTCGTAATTATTAAGTTGTGCGGCCATAGTGAAACGTTTGTCTTGAAGACCTGTTGCCTCTAAAGCATGGTCTGCACTTAAGCCTGTCTTTATAGTTGAGCGTGGTTGAGTATCCAAAATAACCTTTAAATTATCCAATACGGTCAAATCATCCGCAATTTGTTCTTTCTGGAACGATCTTCTCAATCCCCATCGTGAACGTTTATATGCGGGCAATTGACCTATTTCCTCCTCCATATACTGGATGCTTCCACTACAGGGGAGGAAGCCAGATATGACGTTTATGGTAGTGGTTTTACCAGCACCATTAGGCCCAATAATGCCTGATACAGGAGCAGTAAATTTCACACTCACATTATCGAGAGCAACAACACCACCAAAATGCATACTTAAATTGGATAGTTCAATCATGCTTGCCCCTTAATTTTGCTAGCAAATCATTTAGTTGTCCGGCAATGCCCTGAGGGGCAGTAATAATGGAGTGCATTAGGGCAGCACCAAATATAATTAAAGCTAAATCAGGGTCCAATGACCAATTATTGAACAAAGCTGGTAGAACTCGTAATAATAAGGCCGCAATGACAACGCCGTACCAATAACGCACACCGCCTACTACTGCCAAAGCAAATAGTAAAATAGACTCAGATGCTCTGAAGGTTGACGCATCCAATAATCCCAAAGATCCTGCTAAGAAGGCTCCAGCCAAACCAGCTAAAGCACCTGACAAACCGAAGCCCCAAGCCTTGTAATAAGTAACATTAACACCTGATGCTAGGGCAGCAGCTTCTGAGCGTCTGATCATGGCCCAAGCTCGCCCTGGCGCGGAGCACAAATGCAGTCTAATAATGGCAAAACCTAAAGCTACAAAGGTAATTACGTAACGCAGGTAAGCGCTGTCACTTTGCGCTATCTCAGGTCGCCGAAAGGGAGCCGCAACGGAAGGCATTACCCCCCAAAAACCTTCACCGCCGTTTGGAAATCGAAAAGTTGCAAAAATGACCTCCAAACCGCCAGCTGCCATTAGTGTGATCAGAGCCAAATAAAGGCCTCGCATGCGGAGGGCAGGCAGAGCCAAGATCCAACCAAACACCATGGTAACAACTACTGCAACCATCAAGTTCAATTCAAACGGCAATAAATAAGCATGGTTCATGCGTAACATAACCCACCCGCCTACTCCCATTAAGGCTACCTGTCCCAACGACACCATGCCCAAGCGTGCATATAAAAATGCTACACCAGTAATTGCAATTACAAAACAACTGGTAGAAGTGAGAATACTTAACCACTGACCGCTACCAATAGATGGCAGGGAGATAGATGCGGCAAGAAAAGCAATCAAACCTAACCAGACTTGTCTAGAAATAGTCATAATCAATCCCGTGCAAATACCAACGGGCGTCCACCTTGCATCAGAAATAATGCAATGGCAGCAATAACAAACGGTGCCACTGGGCGGATGCTCTTCAACGTCGGTGATAGGGTTAACAGTGATTCAATAATCCCCATAGTGAAACCACCCACAAGGACACCGACCAAACTTTCCAATTTGCCGCAAATAGCTGCAGCAATTGAAGGTATGACCATAAAGGTGATCACGAATGGCTCTAGCCTCACTAAATCGCCAAACATTAAACCAGTAAACCCAGCAATTACTCCAGATATGCCCCAGGCAATAGTTTCAACACGAACAATGCGGATACCAATCAGAGCTGCAAGTTGTCTGTCATTGGCAAGAGAGCGCATTTGCAAACCGACGCGGGTACGGTCTAAGTACAGCCATATAACAATGACTATAAAAATAGCCGTACCAATAACGATCATTCGTGTTACGGTAAATCGCAAATCCAAAATGATCGCTGCCATCTGATCCGTTGGTAAAGAGAATTTGCGTACATCATCTTCCCAAATAAAAGCAGTAATACCCAATACAACTAAGGCATAACCAAGGGTGGCTACGGTCTTCACTACAGGATCCCGGTGTGCTAGGCCAGGGGCTATTAAGCGACCAAATATAAGGGAAACCATGGTTGCCAGAACGAGTGCAGCCAGCCATGTAAGGGAGGGTGCAACACCCCAATGACCTAATTGCCAGGCCACCATTACGCCTAATGCACCTATTGCACCATTAGCTAGATTGAGAACACCGGTTGCTCGATATAGCACCACTAGCCCAATGCCCCCAAGTGAGTAGAGCGCACCTACAGCTAAGCCTGATACCAGAAACAATCCACTTATGCGAAAAGGCGTTTTTCCGGCCACTAAAATAAACACAGCTAGGGCAGCAAGTACCAACCAAAGCAAAGGTAAAAACCGCTTCATATTGTTATCCAGTGGACTAATATACGGCCCTTTTTACAAAGGCCGTATAACAGTTGAGATAATAGAATTAACGTAGACCTAAAGCCTTTTCTGTAGAGAAAAGTGGTTCGAAATATGGGCCCTCATATTCGAAGCAGTCACGAACCACCTCGAAGTTACCATTTTTGTTAACTACTACAATGCCTGCGTGATTGGGCATATGACGGTCCGCTTCGCCTACATAGTAAGGGCCACACATTAGATCTGAGCGCTTGTCATTGATAGCTTTGATCGAATCACTCACAGCATTACGGTCATCCAGTTGCTCTGCATCCATACTTAATAAGGTTTCTACAAAGATCTTGGCAGAAAGATAACCAGACTGACTAAAGGTATCACGAGGATCGTTCTCGTCAGCATAGGCGTCCATAACGGCTTTCCAATTTAGGTTATCAATACCTTGGCCATCCAGCGAAGTTAGTTCAGCGCTAACAAATATTTTGCCATCCCAGTATTCACCCAAAGCGGCGGGCACAGACATATCGTACAGGGGTGTTGAAGATGTCCATGAATAAACCGCAGCCAAATCCTGTTCTTGAGCAGCGCCAAGGAACGCAATCCCCAAGCCGGCTGGTAGATTTACCAAAATGGAGTCTGCACCTGAGGCGACCGCTTCCAGCAAACCAGAATTAACATCCGGAGCTGCAGGGTTGAGTAGTACACTTGAACCTGTCAAACCTTTAGATGTCATGTAGCTTTCCACCGCCCCGCAAGACCAGTTACCTACAGATGGAATGGCAAGTCCAATACACGAAATATTTTGTGCATTCAGTTCTTCAACTGCATACATAGCCGCACCAATAGAGGAAGCTAATGGACCTTGGTTGGTAGACACAATGTTCGAGCTCTCAAAACACTCAGAAACTGCACAGGCAGAGGCCATGGCCATAATGCCATTTTCTTTGTAGGTTGGAGCATTGACACTCATTTCGACAAAGGAGCCATTACCAACCATAGCAACAACATTCTCATCTTCAATCAGCTTGGCCGCCGCTTGAGCGGCCAATTCAGGGTTCCACTGATCATTTTCTACCAAGTATTGAATTGGGCGACCATTGATACCACCATTTTCATTAACACAATCGAAATATGCAGAGGCAGCATCAGTAGCAGAAGAGAAATCTCCTGGTGCGGCATTACCGTGAATGCCACCTACTTTAATAGGTGATCCGGTCGCTTTTATACCTGTCTTAGCCCCACATTCAGGTGCCGCTTGAGCGACTGCAGGCAAAGCCAGTAATATGGATGCCACTAAGCTAAAATAGTAGGTTATAGTTTTCATTATATTTATTCTCCGGTAGTTATTACAAATTGGATTCTTCGCCATTAATAAATCGAGCTGCACGCTCAGCAATCATCATTGTTGGTGCATTGGTATTGCCGGAAACAAGAGTCGGTATGACTGACGCATCGGCTACCCGCAAACCATGTAAGCCCTTAACTCGTAGTTCACTATCAACCACTGCCATAGGATCTGAATCAGGACCCATCTTTGCCGTACCCACTGGGTGGAATACGGTCTTGGCCGTTTGGCGGATAAAATCGCGAATTTTGTCATCGTCTTGCAATGCATCTGGACTAGGGTAAGCAAATTTGGTTACCATCTTCTGCAATTCTGGTGCTTGGAATATCTCAATGGCTTTTTTTACTCCGCGAACCAGAATTTCTAAATCATTTGGATCTTCTAGGCTGCCAGCGTTAAACAACGCCGGGTCTTGGGCATTGGCCGAGCGAAGCTTTACTGAACCTCGGGATTTAGGTCTCAAGAAACAGGGGTTTATAGATAAACCATGGGCTTCTAGAGGTTGACGATCTACCCAACCAACCATGAAAGGCAGTACGTGGAACTGCAGATCAGGCCGCTCATCGCCACTCACATTGATAAAACCTCCACTTTCCACGACGTTGGATGTTAATAAACCAGTTTTATACATCAGATACTGAAGCATGTGTTTGGCTGCTGTTAAACCTTTATCCTGACGGTAGAAGGAAATCGGATTCTTGCTGTAGCATTGAACATTGACTTCTAAATGGTCTTGGTAATTTTCACCGACACCTGGTAAGTCAGCTTTTACTTCTATGCCAAGACTTTCTAGGTGGGACTTTTCGCCAATACCAGAAAGTAGCAATAAACGAGGTGTTTCGATGGTGCCAGCACAAAGTACAACTTCACCAGCCGCATGTAATTTGGAACCATTTTCCAGTTCCACTCCTACTGCGCGCTGGCCTTCAAAGAGAACTCTAGCTACTCTGCTGCGTGTCATGATAGAAAGATTCTGGCGGTTCTCTGCAGGCCGCAAAAAAGCTTCTGCAGAAGACCAGCGCTTGCCAGCGTAGGAGGTGGTTTGATAGAACCCCACTCCTTCCTGTTGGGCACCGTTAAAATCAGGATTGTAGGGAATGCCGGTCTGCTGGGCCGCGCGAATAAAGGCCCTAGATAGAGGATGGTGAAAACCTGTTTCAGAAACCTTTAAGTCC